>ENA-OPBD01000153-OPBD01000153.1-human-gut-metagenome-genome-assembly--contig:-NODE-153-length-58307-cov-41.462817_pt1 | contig 58307 bp, 101 predicted proteins | sample MGYA00241062_ERZ501440 | MGnify/ENA primary metagenome ERZ501440 (study PRJEB25962, sample SAMEA2042628) | human gut metagenome | biome: human gut; feature: human-associated habitat; material: faeces...
ACATACAGGGCACTTGATATTGTAACTGCCAAGACCATCATGCATTACACCCATTATGTCAGTTGCATCGCATTCTCTTTTCTCGAACTCAAATATCGAACCGCATTTATCGCAGGTTAATCTTTTGGTCGGTGCTACTAATTTGTGTCGTTTTATAATTTTCATCCAAGATTCACCACAATTCTATTGATTTCCCCACATTTTGGGCATTTGATTTCAGCCTGTCCGTTGAATTTGCCTAAAAGTCGGTTGCATTTGCTACAACGATGTTCGGACAGTTTTACATAAAAACATTTTTTCAAAGTTTCCTCGTCTTCCTTTGTATCTGCCACAACAATCGGGTCTTCTCCGAGTGTTGTACATTCAATTTTTATATTTTCAATATTCCCGATGTTTTTATGTGTGACCTGTCGAAACACATCACGTTCTATATTTTCAATTACTGCTGTCATGCTCATTTTTCCACCAACTTTCATATCAAACCAAGAATATACAATATCCCAAGTTCCGATTCTTGCTCTGCGCATTCTCTGACATGAACCAAAATTTCCTTTAGTTGTTCATTATCTTTTTCTTTCATTCTATTTTTGTCAATTATTTCATCGATGCAGTAATATAAACAATTCCCATATCCAACACCTAAACGACTTCCATAAAATGATTTTCCAACAATATCATAATTTTCAGTTTTTAAAATATCGTGCTGATAATCTAAATCGCACCACTTTTTATTATCTTCCAGTTTCTTTTGAAGATATTTTAAGAAATCTACTACTCTTTCTTCTCTATCACTGATGTATAATATCGTGTCTTTCATTTTATTTCACAATCCTTCTGCTTTCTTCCATCACTTTACAGTTCCTTGCAAAATCTCTTTCAATAAAACTTTGCGGTATCCTTCCAAATTTTTCCAAAGCGTATTTTTCTACCGCTTCTTTGGAAACATCTATACTAAAATTTCGTAATGCTTCTGTTTGCGGTTGATAATCTGATAAAATTTTATTCATTCTTCATCCACTCTTCAAACTCTTTCCGGCATTTAGGGCATAAATGAAATTCTTTGTATCCAACATCGTGTATTTCTTTAATTTGAACTCCTGTACGCGATGGTGATACAAGTTCAGTATTAGCAACATACCCTGCTACATTTGCAAATTTCATACTATATTCTGCTGATGTAATCAATTTCCTTGTAAAAAAAGTTCTTCTTTGCGGCATCATTTCTATTTCAGATTCACACCGGTCACAGGTGTACCATTCTTTTTCATGTCTCATGTTGCACCTCGCTTAATATCCGCCATTATTCTCAATAAGCCATTCTTTCAATGCAACGTGTGCTTTTGCGAAGCATAATTCCATGTCCGTATCATTTTCATGTACGAGAATCGCATCATCACCATCTCTTCTACACTCAGGATAGTCGTTTGCGCATCCTCGTTTGTAAATATAGATTCCCCAGTCACATATCTTGCTATATGTTATTTCAAGATGCATCGGAAAATCTTGTGTCTTTTCGTCAAAAAACTTTAAGAACTCATTCATCCTCATATCCTCCGTAACCCATGCAGACGGAATCGAACCGCCGACACACATCCTATGCGGATGCCGCTCTTCCACTGGAGCTATGCATGGAAATTGCACCGTAAAAACCTTTTATGGCTTGCGCTTGCCATAACCAAATGTGCACCGCCTACTTGTCACTGACTATCCACAATCTCACAGTCTTGTCTGTTCTCTACTTCATAGGCTTGGTTTTCGCTAAACATATGTGGCTTACGTTTTAGCTAGGGAATAGTTGCACGGAGAGTCGAACTCCGTCAGACAAAACCATGCCAATGCATTTCAAATCTGCAAATTCTAATTTGCAAAGAGTTTTCTGTTCCCGGTAATACAACTACTATCCATACATCTCCCATCGACCGGAACTATTGCAGTAGTACCAGACTAAGTGGAGATAAGGATAAACACGCCAGGAAAGCATCGAACTTTCGTTAGAGGTTTTGGAGACCTCTTTCTGACCAACAGACAGACGTATATAAAGTTTTCACGATTTTTTGAAACTTGAAACGGTCAAACTTTTTCATTGCTTTCCAAAACAAGAGGATTTGCCATTATCTCAACAAAGCTACTTACTAGTATTTTCACTTCTCAATAATGACTGCTGGTCGAATCCTTCATCGACGCACGCAGATACAAGGACTTGAACCTTGACAGCATTTCTGCTGGATAGCTTAGCAAGCTACTGTGTTACCATTACACCATATCTGCAAGGGGAGGTTTTTTACTTGGTTTTCCTCTGCCCAAGGATCTTTTAGTCAGCCGCAAGCGGCTCTATCAAGTTCCCATGAGATAAACATTAACCGGTGTATTTATCCCCTATGCTTCTGTAATGAGCATACTCGGAGTGTACTTGCAACAACACCTATTGGGATGATGGGACTCGAACCCATGACATACTGTGTATAAGACAGCCGCTCTCGCCAACTGCGCTACATCCCAGTGATCGGTACGAGATTCGAACTCGCGTTACCACCGTGAAAGGGTGGTGTCTTACCACTTGACTAACCGATCATGTGCGTTTCCATAAGCTGTATGCCTACATTTAAGGCGCTGACGCAGCGCAACACTTATGGCTATTTTTATTTTCGCAGGGCATCCGCCAGTTACCTGCTAGTCGGTTGCGATCCGACATCGTGGGGAAAGAAGGAGTCGAACCTTCGGTGTTTCTAATGTCACGGTTTTACAGACCGCTGCAATCGCCACTATGCATATTTCCCCAAAACCTGTGCCGTATAACCACAGATGAACTTCTGGCATATCTATCTGCTACCTACCGACTATTGCAATCACGGTATCGTCTTATCACCGCAGATAAAGTTTTCACCGCTATATAGTTGCAAGGCTTCAAGCGGTTACGTGGAATATAGGTGGGTGAGGATTTGAACCTCACAAAATCAGTTTCTGAAAAGGTGTTGTTGCTGACTACGGATGATCGCCCGCCTGTCACTCGGCAATACTCTTACTGATTGGCTTCTTTGCCTTCAATACCATTCTGCCACCACCTACGCCCATCTTATGACTGCAAGGGCTGTGCAGTATCTCTGTTGAGCCACATACTCTTCTAAACTGTTGTATGGTACAAAACAGATGCAGATTAAACCCACAACGGTATTCTTCAAAAACCGGGCTGTCATAAACCGGTTAAACCCTCACGAGCCTTGCGACGGCTCTTAACAGCATTCCGCTATGAGGTGAAAGGAGTCTTCCATGTAGATGGAATATTCGCAGATGGCAAAGACCGAAAGAAGAAAACATCTGCGAAACAGGACTACCAGGATTCGGACCTGGGAATGCAGCAGTCAAAGTGCTGTGCCTTACCGCTTGGCGATAGTCCTAAACTCCGGGAGAGAGACCATCTGCTCCCGGATTATTTTTTCGTGAAACACCCTATATTGCTTAATTGTCACGCCTGCGCACGGTACTTTAAAAAACTTGTTGTTGTCGAACGCATTATTCCATTTTTCGTTTCCCGCACACAGGCTGCATACACTCTTGATGCCTTGATTTCTCTGCCACATATCCAATGCCAACACAACACAAGATATTTGGCAATAATAATGGCTTTATGAATTTAACCCATTCAACATTGTGATATGGGATAATTCGCATAATCTCCGGTAACCACATAGGCTATACCCACATAAAAGTTATTCCAAATGCAAGAAACATTGCAGTTGCAAAGAAGAATACTCCGTCTGATGCAGTTTTATGCTTTGGAGCATATAATGCACTTGCTATTGCGAAAAACGCCATTACTGCAGTTGTCACAATTTTCAAAATTATGAATAAAATCATGTTAACTCTACCTCCCACACAAAATAATTTGCTATCAGCAATATCAGTCCGAATGCAATGCACAGAACTCTTGAAATTGTATCTGTGCCGGAATCCCGTGCAATCTGGAAATTACTTCCGCAAAGAGTAAGTAATGCTGTTGAAGAACATACTTTTAAGAATTTTCTGATTATCTTTTTCATTTTTTCTTCGTCCTTCCTTCAATTTCATCGATCATTGCCATTACCAGTGCTTTAGCAAACTGACTATTGTTATGCATTTTAATCAGCAGATTGCCCTGCCGGATAAGATACGACCAGTCATCATCCGTTTTCGGATTAGCGCACTCTTTATGGATTTTCCAAACCTCTGTGTAGATTTCTTTAATCTCCGGTGGCAATTCACATTTCTCCTTAACTGGCAAATCTTCTTTAGGCTCTTTATCAAGCCTGCTCTTTTGGTGCTTCATCTGACAGATAACCATTTCTGTAACGTTCTCACGGTCTCTTTTGATTCCGTGACCTTTCAGAAATAATTCGCATTGCAGAACTTCACCACATTTTGAACATTCGTCTTTTATCTCTTTCCCAAATATCTGCATACGCTTAATCCTTGCTTGTGACTACTGCTCTTAAAAATACTCCGATGATGAACAGGATATATACCCATGCAGGAGCTTGCAATTGAAACAGTATCCATGCTAAAACTATGTAAATGAAAATCATGTGGTACACCTCCTAAAGGGCTTTTTTATTTTTGAGGAAATTTGAGGTACTAAGTAGTGGCTGTTCGCTGGTCCTGTCAGACCCCCTCCCCCGTTGCCATCAACGCATTTCAACTATGCGCAAAATTCGCGCTTCGCGCAGTCTTTATTGACACATCCTTAACTATCCCATATTCCCGCGCGTTTCCATACTTGTTGCTACTCATTCGCATCTATGTTACTATCGTCATACGCTCCGGAATCGGTCAACATTGATGTATTTTGTCCATTTGTGCCGCCTAACTGTGGCAGATCAGAAGCAGTTAACGCTTGCTTGTAGTTCTGCTGCTCTCTCGATACTCCCGGAAGGTTCCAACCGTAGTGACGATTTAGGATTGCCAGGATTCCAACAGGGTTACGCTTTGCCGTGGCAAGTTTTGCGCTTAAAGACTCTTCACGAAAATCCGATATCTTTTTACCGATGTCAGAACACGATGGACTTAATTTAGTGCCCTCATCTCTCCAAGTAGCTATAGTATATCTGTCTATACCTGTTAATAAACTAAATCCTATAGCCGATACCTCTTTATCATACATCATACACATATATATATAATAATCACATATACGATTAACCAAATCATAGTTATAAGCGTTATAGTTACTTACTCCACCTGTAAATGATCCAGTAGTATTCACAAGTGATTTAGACTTAAGACAATCAGGTTCATTAAATGCATGGCGTTTAATATACATAAGGGCGGCATTCCATACGCTTTGAGACTCTTGTCTAATATCCTTTATTTTCTGATCTCTGCAGAACTGGGAGAGGTATAATTCCATGTCATTCTCATATACCTGGGATGTTTCTGTATTTTCGACTTTTTCCATTCCTGCACCTCCTAAAATCTGCAATAAAAAAATCACTAAGCATCACTTAATAAACCTATGTCTTTTGATCTCCTCCACAGATCAGGCAAAAACATAAATTTATAAAAGTGACAAGCTAGTGACTTCTTGTCGTTTCCGGTCTGTCGGCTCCGGTGGTCTTGGTTACAATCTGGGCGGCTGCGTATCCAAAGGGGGTTGGATTTACACCGCTGTCACTCGCACCGTGTTAACGTCGGCTCCCTAACTGCTTTTATCATAACACAAGACCTATTTATAAATCCACAACAACCTTTTACGTATTTGACAATTTGTTATTGTGGTATGTCTGCCGGTGATCCTGCGCAAATAAAAAACATGTGTTTAAAAAAAATCATCCGTGTAAATTTGGCAAATAGGATTTTTTAACAGACAGACAGGTAATTTTTGCAGATGGGTGTGTGGTGGCAGCCGGACAGCTCTAGTATTTATATATACTTGGTATATCATTGTCTTTCTGCTCTTATTTACTTTTATTTTATTTAATCTCCTTTTATTTAATCTAATCTATATTAATCTGCGTCTACAATTTGTCTACAATTTGTCTACAAAATTTAGCACGTTAAAATGCCGCAGTGAAAATAGATCAAGAAAAGCAGGCTGTTGCACCTGCTTAATTCCTGTTTATGCTGTTGCTCTTTCTGTTCTTCTTATCCGTTCCGCTCTCGCTGTGATCCGGTCAATTAACGCCCTGTCACCGTATGCGGTCTTGCTGGCTAATAACTCCGGGTCTGTCATGTTCTCCAGTGCTTGGAGCGTTTCCGCTTGCACCGTCTCCAGTGCCTGGAGTTCTGCCAGGTTAAATTCTTTCAGCCGTTCGGATTCCGTTGTTTCCAGTTGATCCCGGTAGTACCGGAAGAACTGCCGGACGTTTGAGCGGATCCGGGCGGCTTTCTTTGCTGTGATCTGCTCCGGTGTTCCTTTCATGTCGTTTGCTCCTTTCGTTTGTTTGTATCTTGATTATATATCATGCTATATAACATGTCAATAGATTATTGCAATTATTTATTGATATTTTTTAAAAATTCCTCAGCTTCTACAACTTGCGGTTGTTCCGATGCTTTTCGTTCTGCTCTCCTTTGCTCCTGGAGCTGGTGAAGTCTTTCGTTTGCTTGCATCAATGCAACTTTCTCCTCTACCTCTGTACGCTCTGTATTTTCCTTTTCTACGGTCTTTTCCGGCTCTTGCGGTAACTTCTCCGTTTGGCTGTCCAAAGTGTCTAAATAAGCCAATACCGCCGATACAGCTATATCATTTATATTTATGTCTAATTCTGCTGCTCTGTCCTTTGTGCCTTTTGGTAATCTGATTTGTACAAGATCAAATTTACTGCGGTAATTGTTAATTGCTTTGCGTGTGTAATCTGCTGTCCTTGCCATCTGCAAAACCTCCTTTAATAAATTGTTTTATCATATTATATAACACTTTATATATAAATGCAATATAATTGTATATATATATCATGTCATATAAATTTTATATAAATATTTATAGAAAAGTGTTGACACATGCTATATATCATGATATAGTTATCTCAACAAATAAATAAAGCCGGTGACACCTACCAAGTGAACACCGGCACCCAAAAAGAAAGGTAGCTATATTATAGCACAGGTAAAAAGAAATGAGAAGAACAAACAGCAAGGAAGTTAAGGCAGCAGTTAAAAATTATTTAGTAGAGGTTGCACAGAGCGAAGAGCTTAACACAATTAAGGACATTAAGGAAAAGTTTATAAGTGAATACGGCTGGGCGATTGCAAGACTTGGAGAGCGTAACGCTTGCATAGAATGGTTAAGAGGTTTAGGCGTCGGCGTTGATTATAGTTATTATGACATCATCCAGCTTATGGCTGAATGGTTAGACGAAAGCACAGAAGAAGCCGAAAAGTGGCTTGACAAGCGCGGCGATAGACTTTACTGGGATTTATTAGCAAGGGAGATTTTAGCAAGCAAATAATCGGCAAGGTTGGTTTTCACCGGGGTTCGATTCCCCGGCTTGCCTTTACCCGGAAACGGAAAAAATTGAAAATGCGGAGGAACGAGAAAATGAAAATTATAGAAAAATCGAAAATGCCTGACGGTACAAAGATACAACTAGAGGATTGGCACGATAAAAACACAAAAGATTATATGGATTTATATGGCTATGAGATAGGTGCATATCCAGTTGCTAAAAATTCCGGTTGTTGTGGATGGGTAAAATCCGGGGAAAAATTTAGGATATCAATTAGTTATAATAAATATGCAAATTATACTGATGAAATGGTGTTGAGTGATTTTGAATCGTTAAAAAATGGAGAAAAAACATTATCAGATTTAAAAGATCATTTTTTTAATAACTTTAAAGATCAATTTTATTTAGGAATTATAGATTTTGAACCTTGACAGCCATTGCAGAGGATGCCAGCCGGGAGCGATGCCCGGCAATGGCTTTATGGGTGGATCACACCCAAAAATTGAAAAAGGAGGTTGCCAGGATGAAAGAAAAGAACCTTGAAAGACTTTACAAGCTGTTAGAGCGTGCGGACCGAGAGAACTACACGGAGACAGCCGCCGCCCTGCGGTGGGCGATTTTTGAACTTGAAAACAGATAAAAGACGGCTTACAACCGTCTTTTTGTCGTGTTCCGTTGGATCTGCTGCCGGCTTGGCGGTCTATTTGTGCTACTCTTCCACCGGGTCCGGTCAGATCCTGCACCCTAATATATTGACGGCTTGCGCTGTCTTGGTGTACAATCAAATATTACAAGGGGGATTTTCCAAAATGCGAAAAGTTGGAATCGGTCATGTTTATGACATCATGGAGAGCGTAGCGGATGCCGGGGAACGGTTGGAAACCGTCATGCGTGTTGAGACTGCCGCCGGTGGTATGTCTCCGGAATCTGCGGAGCTGCTGCGGTCTGCGTATGATTCTATGCTTTCGGCAGTCGGAGACCTTGCGAAAGCTGCGACACGTTGACCGGTTCAAGACTCGCACCGCAGAAGTGTGCAGATGTTCCACACTTTGAAACGGTCTGAAAAAATCAGAGAAAAACCTCTGAAAACGGATTTTCCAGCTTGAAAAGTGCTACCCTGGGGGGATTGAAAATTTTTAGCACGAAAATTGTAGAAAAATTTTTCTTTCAAAAACCTCTGAAAACGAGATTTTCGGTTGAAAATGCAGACCTACGGGGGTATCAAAAGAAACACATTAAAATTTTTTCAATACTTCACATCTATTTATCGACAGAATACCACAAATGTGTTAAAATTTTATAAAATTCAAAATGAAAGGGGTAATTACTCTATGAAACAAAGTGGTTTAGGAATTGCTTCGATGATTTTAGGAATCATCAGTATTTTGACAGCTTGTATAGCTTTCGGAATTGTGCCGGGAATTATAGGTGCTGTTCTTGCTATCATTGCACTATGTCAGAAAGACAAGAAACACGGCACTGCTATCGCAGGACTGACTTGCTCTATTATCGGAATTATTATTTTTGCCATTATGGCATTGTTTGTAAATAGTGTATCCGATAGTAACAAGGAATCTACCGGCACACAAGCATCAGTTTCTGCAACAGCGGAAAGTTCTGCCGCAGTATCAGAAATCACACCGGAATCTAAAGTTGAAGAAGCGGAAGTACCTAGTGGTACTGTTATTTCTCCCGGTTACACATTCGATGCGGACGGCTTGCAAGTTACAATAAATGATTTTGACCTTGACTACACTGATTATGAGGATGAATACGGTTGGAACGCTCCTGCTGATGGAACAAAATACATTATGATTGATGTTTCCTATCAGAACAACAGTAAAGATGATAAGTATGTAAGCATCTACGATTTCCAGTGCTACGCAGACGATACAGATTGTGAACAAAATTACAGTGTTGTTGATAGTTCTTCGTTGAATGCAAATCTTTCAAGTGGCAGAAAAACATCTTACAAGATTGCATTTGTAGTTCCGCAGGATGCGCAGAGCATTGAACTGGAATATGAAACAAGCATTTGGACTGGAAACAAAGAAGTACTCAAATTACAATAGAATATAGGATTTTAAGGGCATCCGCAAGGGTGCTCTTATTTTTTATGTTGCGAACCCATGTTCTGCATGATATAATATGTGTCAGTTAGGAAGTCTTGCATCATGTCCGGTGAGTGAAAGCTGCTTAAACAGCATAGATTGCAACCAAGACCCGGAATAAAGACAGACCAAAAAAAGATTGGAAGTTCGCTACTCCAACAGTAACAGGGGTAGTGGGCTTATTTTTATGCTCTTCTGCCCCATGACAATGTATTTGTTGGAGGTAGAAAATGTTAGTTGAAATCAAAACATTAAACAAAGAAGAAGTAACCGTTGTAACAAGCCTTGATGTTGCGGAAACGTTTGGAAAAGAGCATAAACGTGTTATGCAGGACATAAGAGAACTTGATTGTAGTGAAGAATTTAGAGAGCACAATTTCGTGCCTATCTCTTATACAGATAGTATTAACAGGAAAAAACCTATGTTTGTTATGACAAGAGACGGATTTACTCTTCTTGCTATGGGATACACTGGTGAAAAAGCAATGCAGTTCAAGGAAGCCTACATACGGCAGTTTAACGCTATGGAAAAGGCTCTTATCGGCAAAATACGGGAACGTGAAAAAGGAATTGGTGTCCGCAGGGTACTTACGGATAGTTTGCAGAGGACTTCCGAAAACGAACGGATGCACGGTCATGCATACTCTACCTACACCGATTTGATTTATAAATCAGTATTCGGAAAAACCGCAAAGCAATTACGGCTTGACCTTAATATTGGCAACAAAGAAAACATCCGGGATTATCTGACTGAGGAAGAACTACTGTTAGTTCAGAATGCAGAAATGCTTGTAAGTTCACTGGTTGGATACGGTTGGGGATACGGAGAAATTAAGGAATTTTTGGAAAATAAGTCGGTGAATAAACTGGTCGGATGATAGACTCCCTAGATTCAATCTAGTGCATTTTTATTTTTTGAAAAAATGCTTGACTTGTATCTCGAAACATTATATAATGTATCTCGAAACAAGGAGGTGATACCCATAGCACCTAAAAGCAGAGCCGATTACTTCAAAGAGCGAAGAAAGAAAACAAAAAATTTTAGTGTTGAAATCGAAAAGGAAAAGTTTGAGAAGTTAGAGGAAAAACTTTCCCAAAAAGGATTGACTAAAACGAAATGGTTTAACGAAAAAGTTGATGAAGAAATCGGAAACTAAAAAAGAAGGAGCAGCCATACCCGCAAAGTAACCGGCTGCTCCTTTACCCCAAAAGGATTATGTAAATTATAGCACTGCATCTTCCTTTTGGCAAATTATTTTTGATTAAATGGAGGAGCTGAAAATGAGAGAAGAACTTATCAAAAAAATTATCTGTAACCTTGAAAATACCAGCATTCATTTCCTCAAATGCATATTGGCATATACAAATATACTTTGTGATAGATAAAAAGAAAGGAAAAATAATATGGAAAATATTGTAAACGTTGAAGGAACAGAGTTAGATGTCAGAGAATACAATGGTCAGATGGTTGTTACTTTTGACGATATCGACCTTGTTCATAAAAGACCAAGTGGCACGGCTAGAAAAGCGTTTAATAGAAACAAAAAGCGCTTTATAAATGGCGTTGATTATATTGTTTTGGAAAAAGAAAATTCTAATGTCCACCGGGTGGACATTAGAAATATTGATATTCCAAACAGAGGTATTACTGTATTCACCGAAAGCGGATACCTTATGCTTGTAAAGCCATTTAAGGATGATTTATCATGGAAAGTTCAGAGGAGCCTTGTCAATGCTTATTTTGCATTAAGAAATCAACATCCAGCACCTACTTCCACCACAGCAATCGAGGAAAAGCCGACATTAGAGTTTGAAACAGACTGGTTCTGCATCAACCGTGGCAAAATAAATTACATCTGCCGTTGTTACGAAATTACATCAAATGAATATATGCACCACTTACTTGAAGTCTTGGGAAGAACGTATAATTTTGATGAAGCAAAGAGAATTTACAGCGCAACGACAGGAAACTGGAAATGCAGAAATTCCGAAGTAATCACATACTTCCCACAGCTTTCAGACCTTGCATCTAAAATTCTTCAGAAAGACTTAGAGGACTGTGCAAAAGAAGAGACCCCATAACAGGGGTCTTTTCTATGCCATTATTTCCATGTATCCGCTTATCAGTTCATCAGCCAGCGCAAATACTTCTCTTCCGTAGGTAGCCAAAAAGTCGGCAACAATCTCTTCTGTCTGAATGTCCATAGTCAGATTGTAGGATAAGCAGAACGCATGGCACAATTCATGGCACAGCACACGGTCATAGAAATTACCGTGAATCATGTCTGATATGTAAATATCTCTTGTGTTCCGGTCTGTCATTCCAAACGTATATGTACCGTCAGAACGCATCAGCATAGGACTGTGACTTCCTACAAGGCTTAAATTCCAGTCCATTCCATTTATCGTGAACAACTTATCACCTCCAAAATAAAAGGGGCTAAATAAGCCCCTTAAGTGTTTTAACCGATTTTTGTTACCAGTGCAGACAGCTTATTCCGCAGTACCGTCTTTTCTTCCGGTGTTGCATCGTTGATGATCTCCGTCATGTCGTTTGCAAGTTCGGTCATGTATGTGTTCAGGTCACGGACTTTTGCTTCTTTGTCCTGCTGTGTATTCGCCTTATGCAGTTCCTTATTTTCCATATAGGTTCTGCGGCTCATTCCACTTCTGCCCTCTCTTGCATCACGCATACCGGATGAAGAAGTTTCCGTGTAGTACATACGCCCCATGTCTCTGTCCATGTCACGGTGATACATTTCCGGGGTCATATGGTAATAGGGTGGCTCTTCATACCCTCTGCGGTAGGTTCCACGACCTTTAGGTGCAAATCTGCCGTCAGCATAGCGGTAATGGTCATAGAACCGTCTGCCACCGTCACCGTAACGATCAAACATTTCCACGACTTCTTCCGGATCATATTCCTGCATGGTTTTTGTCAGCTCACGGTAGTACATTGCTTCGGATAAGTCTTTCATCATGTCGATGACCTTTCCCATTTCGCAAGTGTCTACTTTGTCGATACCCTTGTCAAACTGCGTTTTAGCGCATTCAGAAAGTTTTTCAATCATTTCATGCATTCTTTTAACATCCATGATTTTTCACCTCCTACGCTTCACGAACGGCAATTAAATTACTGTTCTGTACCTGAATAGGCTGTGCGGAAGTGTTCTGAACCGCTACCGTACTGCAACATCCACGAGGGACATCAATGTAAGCCTGTGCAGAAACATTAAATAAATTCTCTACTGCTGCCGGAGTTACGATCATTATTGTGGACTGTAAAGGTTCTCCGTCTACCGCAAGTGCAAGAGAAATTTCCCCAACAGTTCCACCAGTGGGAATCTGAATGTTACCGGAATAACTTACAAGGAATCTTGCACGACACTGATTAGTGATACCTCTTAACTTCACAATTCCGGATCCCTCTCTATGATTGATACAACCACTTCCATTTACGGCAGTTTCGGTAAAAGCAACGTCTGCTCCTGCTGCCACAGTTTGTAATGCTACTGCTGTATATTCAGCCATAATAAATACCTCTCTTTCAAAATCAAAGGGGCAAACCATATAGTCTGCCCCATGTTGTCAGTAATTCTGCATAGCAGACATAACCTTAAGGTTAAGTTACTCGATATGCAGTTTTAGCATCCGCAACCAGTGTTACATCCGCATCCGTAATATACATTAGGGTTAGGAACCTGGTATGCAGGAATGGGCGCAGGATTCACAGCGTTAATGATCTGCTGTGTCTGTGCACTCATGGCAGTGGTCAGAAGAGCATTCTGACGATCCTGAGAAGCGGCTCTGCGCAGATCGTTGTTCTCTGCCTGCAGAGTAGCGATCTTATCTTGGCATAAGTAGTCAAGGATTGCTCTTGTACCGGCATTCTGGCTGTCGATAATATCACGAGTATTGTTATTCATGGTGTTCTGCAATGCGCAAGTATTCGTTGCCATATTGTAGTTTACACCCTGGATAGCTTCACGGGTATCGCAGCAACATTGTGCTAACTGTGCCTGTAAAGCGTTAGCATTCTGCATTCCTGCTACGGTGTCTGCATTGATAGCCTGTTGGATGCCATAGCCAGTCTGTAAAATGTTGGTATTTACTCCATTAAATCCGGTAAGCATACCGTTGTTCACAGCGTAGAATCCGTCACACAGACCGTTGTTGATTCCGTCCAGTTTACCGATGATAGACTGGGTGTCGAATCCTCTTTGCAATGCAGAATCGGTGTAGTAACTGGAATTAGAGCCATTACCGCCCCATCCATTACCGCCCCAACCTCCAAAAGCGAAGAAAAGGACGAAAATAATAATCCACCATGCACCATCGTCGCCCCATGCACCGTTGTTTCCATATCCGCTGTTGGCAGGCATAACAGGCATGGTAAAGGGAGTATTGTTACTCTCAAACATAATTTTTACCTCCATATAAGATTTTTTATACTTAATCTTGCAAGAATTTAGTATCTACTTCATAGGAAATTGACGCTTGAATTTATCAAATTCGGAATCAAAATCCATACCACGTTCCTTAGCAATATTTCTTCCTAACTGCTCTACTCCGGCAAAATCTCCTTTTTGAGCCATACCCATTATATTTTTAGCCATAGGGTTTGACATGATCTGACTGTTTCCCATCATATTTTGGATAAACTGTCGAGGATTCCCCATTGTCTTAAGCATCTGCATAGGATTCATCATATTCATTCTGCATCATCCTTTCTTTGCGTTTGTGTAGTTTTTCTTTGCGATTGCGAAGATTTCAACTGCTCAATCTTTTGCTCCAGTTCATCGAAACGCTTCATAAATACCGCTGTGGCTTCGTCTGATAGGTCAAATTTCGCCTTTTCTGTGTCTGACGGTAAATTGCTAGGGTCTGCATCTAAAACAGGCTTATAGAGCCTTGTATAGATTTTTCCATCTGCTCCCCAGGATTTAGCATAGATCTCCGACAAGTCCTGTTTTGGGAAAAATGCTGTGTTTCCATCCATAGGAACCTCATTCGGTGCTATGCATTCTTGTGCCGGTACAATACGACCGTACATCTGTACCGTATTTTGTTGCGGCTGTTGCATAAACTGCTGTGGTTGGAATTGTTCCTGTTGTGGCATAAACTGTCCGTACATAGGTGTTCTATACTGCGGATTGAAATAGTTCGGATTCATAATCGGCTGCGGCATGGCTGTTCTCCCTTTCTTCCATTGATTCTATCTGTTTCGCAATTTCAACTTCATCAAGTGTCTGATATGTCGGCTTGTTCATAAGTCCCAACGGACTGAAATTCATAAGCATTACCCGTCTCTCCTAAAACTTCCTCGATTACATGAACCATGATTGACTGATACTTAATCGGCACTTCCCTTGTACGTTCTTTGCTGAATATATGTTCCAGTGTTTCATCTGAAAATTTGAATTTTCCCATAAGGTCATCCCTCCTTATGCTTAAATTTTGGCATAAAAAAAGACGGTCTACCCGTCATGTATCCGTCACATTTCATTCACTATAAAATTATTGGAATCTTTGCAAAAAACTCCTTTCGTTTTAGGCTTGACTACTATTTTGACTACTATCCGACTACCCGTTGCCCGGGAATGCCCATTTTATCAGCTTTTTCGAGTGGAAGCAAGGGGGCTCGAACCCCACTCTATTCCTCTTACTTTCCGCATATTTACTGGCTTTCTAGGTGTTTTTTGTTGATTACTTTTGACTACTTTCGCAAAAATAGTAGTCAAATCACCTTGCCTGTAAATCTGGTATACTACTCAAAATAGACGATTTCTTTTCAATGGTTTTCCTGTTCCTATGATAGTGTATTTCTGATGTCATAATATCTGTATGCCCCATCTGATCCATAACAAGTCTCTTATCCACATTGTTATCCATAAGAATAGTTCCATATGTCTTTCTTACTTTGTGCGGTGGCTTTGGATAAATTTTCAATTTCCTGCAAAGCCTTTTCTGCCTTTGCCTAACCGCCTGTGCGGTGATCCTAATATCATTTTTGGTAAAAATGTAATCTCCAAACGGATTCATGTGTTTTATTTTATCGCAAATCCATACATAATCACTTGGTATAATTGCTGTTCTGATTCCTGCCTTGGTTTTAGGATACTCTTTTACTTCAACAACATTGTTTCCGTTTTCATCTTTATACTTCGTCTCCGTTCTGCGAACGTTAAAAGTATTATCAGAAAAATCGGAATGCCTTAATGTTACAACTTCTCCGATACGTACGCCAGTTAAAAACATAAGCAATATCGCAACATTAGAAGTATCAAGGTGGCTGACAAGATACTTAATCATTACATCAGTTTCATATTCGTCGAATACTTCTTCATAGTCTTCTTTTATTACTTTTTTAAAATCACTATCAGATACGTCAAGATTATCAAACAGTTCTACGATATTAAAATCAATAAGTTTGCGTTTTTTCGCTCTTTTAAGAAATGTTCTTGTAATTCCTTTTAGACCGGAAAATGATTTAGGTGTCAACTCTTTATCGGCAATTTCTTCCTCTAAAAAATCCCCCCATTCATCTTCTGATATTGATTTTATTCTTCGCTTTCCCAACTCTCCATAGTGTCTGAGAAAATATCTCTCGTCTCTGTCGTATGTTGCTTTACATATCTTTTTAAGAGACAATCTCCGGTCTTCACATTCGTAAAACACTTCTGTAACTGTTGGATTTTGCTCTTTTTGGTAGTAAAACTCAATAACTTCTTTTTTGAGATCTTCCTCGCTTTTCTTTTTTACAAGTCTCCTTCCTTTTTCTTCATCTGGCAAATAAGTTCTCCAGTATCCGTCTTTGCCTTTGTTGATTGCGTATTGGTGTTTCTTCAGATACTCCTCTTTCTTTTTCATTTCAATGCTTTTTTGCAAAGATTCCGTGTCAATCATACCATTGCTAACGGCATATTGCAATATTTCCATATCAGAAAGTTCCAAATCTATCACCTTCTAACCGATTAAGTTTATTTTTTATAGACCTCACTCTTCTTTCTACAGTAGTTACAGAAATGGAATGTCTAAAGGATATTTCTTTTTGAGAAATTCCTTTAGACAAATCCCAAAACACTTTCTCTTCCTCTTCCGTGAAATTGGCGTTCCGGAAGATTTCTTCAAGTTCTGGCTTAGTCAGTTTTGACAACTTCATAAGCCAGTCTCCTTTTCTAAATTTCAGTTTTAATGTGTAACGTTACACATAATTACACAGGTAAATAATTGTCCAGTGCCTGCCGGATCACCCAGGAGATAGGTCTGTCCTGCTGTCGGCAGTAATCAATTAATCTCTCGTACTGCTCCGGATCCATGCTGATGTCTTTCCTGATGTTCTTCTTACCTTCTTTCTTCGGTCTCGCCATTCCTATCTCCTTTCTGTTACACAATTTTTGCGATATTTCAGTTTAGTTCAAGCTAATGACCACTCCTTAGCATATAAAATAGCATCTCTGTTATGGATCTTTTTCGCTCTCCCTGTCTGCATGGTATTATTATTTCAAGCTTCCACCCCGTATTTGTATCCAGTGGCGTAGGATTCTCGTATTCATCCGCAGGATCTCTATATTCCGGTATTGCAACCATTATCCCGTAGTATAGTGAAGAGTTTGGACTGCATTCTCGAATATGCTTAGCCAGCTTTCCGTTTCTTAAATCCTCTTGGATTTTTTTATAGCAATCCATAGTAGTAACTATATAATTCTTTTCTCCCAGAAAATTCAATCCGTTCCCACTAAATACATCCTCTTTGCAGCTCTTGATTTCATAGCAAGTGAATATCCCTTTTTCTATCGCACTGATTGCAGTTACTCCAGAAGGCTCAAATTGCATGAAATCAACTCTTTTAACATCACTTGTTCCGTAGTCTATGCTCACTTCGCTTGCGTAATACTTTCCTCTTTTGCAAAGCCGATCAGTGACCAACAGATCTCCCAGGAACCGTGTTATTTCTCCTCGTTTCATTGTACCTCCACAAAATCCTAACTCAATCCACATACTCAAATTTATAGTCAGGATGCTGCTTTTGAAGATTGCCCCACACCTGATTGATATTGCCTTTAGCTCTAGGGCTAAAATCAAAAGCATCTGATGCACTACTTGTAATTTTATAGCTGCCATCTTTTCTGCGACCGCCATAATACATCTTGTTTCCATTTGTGTCTGTAATCATTAATTTCATTTTCTCTACCTCCACTAAATCCTATTTATATGATTAACGATATCTGTCCGTTTTCAACTTCATAATTCATCCACAGTGTTTCCGTCCTTGCACGTCCTCCCTCTGCTCTGGTATTCTTCTGAACCTTATTCCATCCCTGAAGTACATCGTTATACATATCATTATCATATCCTGATAGAAGAATTTTTCCCGGATGTTTAACCAGCACGTTTAACAATTTTTCATGATCTGCATCCTTCATTTCATGTTTATAAAGATAATTTTTCCGAGTTCCGTGTAAATACGGCGGATCTGCATAAATAAAAACATCTTCCGTATCATATCTTTTTATCAATTCTAAGGCCGGTAAATTCTCAATCTGACCTCCCTTTAGTCTCTCAGTAGCCAGTTTCATTATTTCAGGCAGTTCGCTCCACGCTCTGGCCGGATTTGGAGAATTAGTCTGTTGGCCTGATTTAAAACCATTCTGGTACAAATTACCGCACCCAAATCCCATCCAGCATTTAACAGCAAATCGTCTCGCTTTCTCTAAGTCATCATAAGATGGTTCATAAGCTGCCTTATACTCTGACCTAGAAAATGGTGTAAATTCTATCGCGCGTTCCAGTTCGTCACTTCGATCTCTCAATATGCGGAAGAAATTTACTATTTCTTCATCGATGTCATTAACTGTCTCAATGTGACTGCGCTGCTTATTAAAAAACACCGCCAAGCTACCAGCAAAAGGTTCTACGTAAACATCATGCTTCGGTATGTATTCGCATATCCAAGATGCAAGACGATTCTTTGCTCCCGGATACTTTAATATGCTTTTCACACTTTCACCTTCCTTTGTTAAATCCTAATATTTGTATTTTTCCAGTATTTGCTGAATTCCTTTTATTTCTGCCGTTTCAGGAAGATTAAAGTCTGCAAACATATAGAAAAATTTACTTGCCAAATTTTTTAAATCCATTTTCATGTCAAGATATTCTCTATATTCTTCTGTCGTCAGATCTTTTACTGAGCTTTCGGATTTATGGATATATTCTTCGAGTTCCTGAAGTTCTGACTCGATTTTTTGCATTTTGTTGTAATATCTGTCATATCCTGTGTCAGTATAGAAATCTTTTGCCTCTTCATATGCAGGCTTTAATTTTGATATAGCTTTTTCTATTTCTTTAGCTTTGTATGTTTCTATTTTTTCAATTGTTTTACTCATCCTATTCCTCCACTAAATCCTAATTTAACTTATTTAAAACAACTCAAATAGAAACTCAAATTTTTAATAAAATTTTTCACTTTTTAACTCAACTTTTGAGTTATTTAGCGGGAACTCAAAATTTTTTAGTTCCTGGTTTCACTTTCTTGCTCAATATTTAAGTTTTTGAACATTTCACACATCACATCAACCACGATGCTGTTACCAAACTGCTTGTAAAGTTGTGTGTTGCTGTTGACCGCTGCCATCTTGGAGATATCTTCATCAGATACTCCCATCAGACGTCCGCATTCTCTCGGTGTCAGCTTTCGAATAATATGTTGTAATTTCACACTTTCATATAATTTTATCATTGCTGTATCTGCTATTTTTGGTACATTGTAATGACCGGCTGTAAGTGTAGATGCGATTCCATCTGTATAAACAACTTTTTCGTCCTGCGATGAATTTATTTTTCCAGCAACTTTTATAAGACAATCAGAACCATCTTTGTAATATCTAGCTGATATTGTTGATGCAATGTCATCAACATCTTTAATCACTGCATGAAAAGTATTTCCTTTTTCTTTCTGCTTTTTTGCGTGTTCCACAAATCCTTTCAATGCCTTATCACTTACATAGAATTTGTCATCAATCACTTCTTCTTGATAATCACGTATTCTTTTTGTAAGTTGTATAGATTCAGGAAAATTATATGAATATTCTCCTAAAAATGAAAACATGAAGCATCTTTCACGGTTCTGTGCCACTCCGTAGTTCTTTGCGTTTAAGTCCTGCCAGTAACTTACATATCCAAGACTTGTCAGAAAATCAATCCAGTTTTGAAAATCTACCATGTTTGCATCGGCATGAACTTGTGGCACGTTTTCCATGAACAAAATCTGTGGCAACTCACCGCCACCATCTCTTATCTCTTTCAGAATACGTTCCACTTCCCACAAAAGACCGGACCGTGTACCACTACCTTTTTTCATTCCTGCTTGCTTCCCGGCAACAGATAAATCAGTGCACGGAAACGAGTAAGTAAGTAAGTAAGTAAGTAAGTAAAGGCTTCAGTATCGCAGATATTCAAATCATCCGCATGAACCTTTGTTATGTCCATTGTAGGAAAATCTGTGCCATGCACCGCATTGTAGCTTGCTACGGCATACTTATCAAACTCAACAACTCTGTAATGCTCAAATTTTGCACCGATTCTTTCCAGTGCCATTGCCTGCGAACCATATCCGGCAAACAGTTCTATCAGCCTTATAGGCTTTGTAATACGTATCGGTTCACGTATCATGTCAAAAATGCTCATCTGAATCATGCCATCACCTCCGGCATAAAATCAGATAATCGCATTTGTGCCATTTCTGCATCTAATCTCTTTTTGGACAAATCATAATAATGCTTGTCCAGTTCAAAGCCAACATATGGATGGTTGGTTCTGTAGCAGGCTATCAAGCTGCTGGCACTGCCTACATGAGTGTCCAAGATAATGTCTCCGGGCTTTGCATAGCGGTTCAGAAGCCATTCATATAGTGCCACTGGCTTTTGTGTAGGGTGTATACGTTTTTCATTCAACGACTTATTACCTTGCTGAATAGTTCCTTCAGTAATTGACTTTCCCTGGAACATTCCACGCCACATATACCGGAATATGTCTATCCTTTTAGTCAAACTGCAGAATGCCACCTCTGCATCCGACTGGTCAGAACCATCATTGCATTTATCCCATACAATAAGACCACCAGCCAAAGTAAAATCAAAGTAATTGCAACCCCATATAATCTGATTTTTGGATACCCGAAACAATTCCTCGAAGTATTCCCTAGAGGGTGGCTCATTGTCCCACCCTCTGTTTTCGTACTGTCCGTCCTTTACATATGTTTTTGTTCCATTTTTCTGCTTAACATATGTATTCCTATTTTTTCCACCATGCTCATGTAAGCCATACGGTGGATCCACAATCGCAAGGTCAAAGTAACCATCCGGGAACTCTTTCATCCCATCCATGCAATCCATGTTGTAATATCCAAAATCCATTACGGCTCCTTTCTCTTATTTCTGTGCTAAATAGCACATGATTCCACAATCCGGGAATATTTCTGTGTTCATGTCTCCACGGTTTACCGGGCATTCGTTATTCCTTTCTTACAATCGTTTCTTCCTGCTCCTTGTACATCCTGCCCGCCATCTGCACCAGATAGTGCTGTAAGGCTTCTGCAACGCTGATTCTGTGCTTAGTGCAATATCTGTCAACGTAGCGTTTAAAGTCCTCATTCTCGGCATACAGGGCGGTATAATCAATGGGTTCCATCTGCATCACACTCCTTCCGGCTTCTCGCACCGTTCAAACGATATCACCCAAACGTAAGGATTAGCATCCCAACCGTAGCGGTCAATGTCGGATTTCTTGATGGTTGATTCCCACAGCCAAGCAAATTGCTCCTTTGCAATCCCGTACTCTGGGTCTACTTCTGTTCCATAATTTTTTTCACCGTATCCGATATCATCATAGAAAAGGTTTCCAACACCTTCGCTTTCTGCCCCATTTGGTGTTATATCCTGCAACCGCTCTACTCTCACATCTGTAACCTTAAGCCAGATCCGCGCCGCTTCTTTCGGCATGTGGATTGATGGACGCTTAGCCCAACTATAATTCCACCCCGTTTCTGGCTTTTCGTCCGATGCAACGTACTTAAACTCGTTATACCATGACGGTTTTGTCTCTCCGTCAATATCCAAATAATACCCTATTTTCTGCCATACAGTTTCTCGAACATACAGGATATCACCCGGACAGATAGGACAGGTTCTCTCCGCTGTACTTAACTGTTCCATCTGCTCATTATCAGCAAAGTTATGTACTGCATAAGTCCGCCTGTCAGCATTGTAAAAATCCATATCCGGTACGGTATACTCATTTGCATCTTTGCATATACGCCGGGTGCAGGTCTTCCGTCCGTCCAGAATCGCCCGAACCATCTCTGTGCTGAATAAAATCGGCTTAATTGCCATCTGTTCCACCTGCCTTTACTATCTCCAACAAATCATCTACCAAATCCTTGACCTCGTACATCATCATAGTGTCGTAGGATTTTGACTGCTGCTCTGCTGTTTTATTTCCATACTTCGTACAGTCTTTAAGGAATGCTGTTCGTTCTTCCAACTGCTGCACAACCTTGTCCAGTTCGTAGGCGGTCGGGGCATCCTCAATTTCTGAATAATGGACATATGTGACCTCCGTTCCATCTTCTCGAATATCCGTTACCGTCATTAATTCGCCTTCGTCAATCAGTCTTCCCATCTTCATCCCTCCAATCAATGCGCTGTCCACAATTCGGGCAATAATCATATCTGTCGCAATCAACCTCGTAATGCTGACCGCAGCAAGGGCAAATCCACGTATCGTATACAAGCTGTCCATCTGAGTATCCGTCTCCCTCGTAATCCGGTTTCTTTGCCGTCTGTTTCTCCACAGCTTCACGACATTCCTCTACCGTGCCGATCTGGCGGTACTGCTGCACTTCTTCCAGTGACTTGATTGCCATCTCGTAACCTTGGATTTCGTTTTTTCTCTCGTAATTCTGTGTACACATTTTGGCTAAATCAATAGATGTCTCAAGTTCTTTGATTGCTTCATTCTCCGTCATGGCTACTCTCCTTAACTCCATTTAAAATCCTCACAAGGTCTCATTCTCCGCTGATTCTTACCTCTTTTATTGCATATTCCCCAACCACCGTAATGACAATCTTCACAAGTAATCGGATATTGATTTAATTTTTCCTCAATACATTTCTTGCACTGGTAAGAATTTTGATTATACTCATACCGACAATTACGATTTTTGCGTTTGCATGTCGCCATATTACTCCTCCAACAGTTCCTGATTGTCAAATACATTCCCAATCACTGAACATTCATCACCTAAAACTTCATAGCTTTCAGCAGATAATCTGTTTGTCACTTGGAAGGAAATTGTTTCATCATCCCATACGACTTTACCGATGCAATCTGCTTCTGCCAGTCCGCTTTCTGTACTGTATGAATCCCAGTAAGCAACAATGTCATTCTCCCAAATCAGATTACCGTTCTTGTCTTTCACGCCTGTGCACTGGCAGATTGTGGCTGGGGCTACCTCAAATGCCACAAACTGCAAACATCCTTCTTCTCCGACCTTATCACTCTCATTTACCGAGTTACCAACTGTATGAATAAATACTTGCCCTGTTACACCATCATCAATACGATTTCCAATTACCCATTCCCCGTTATCAATCCGCTTTCCACGGAATAAATATCTATCCTGCATCCTCATTCCTCACTTTCTTTCTTAAATTCCGCAGTACACATAATAGCTCCATCGCCAACTCCTCGTCAGTCATGCTCCTGATCCGGTCTGCGTTGATCATAGGTACGTAGTGCTCGCAGTCTCTTTCTATGTCCTCATGCGGACAGTCGTTGATTTTCTCACACCATGAGTACGCATCAAACCCATTATCCTTTGTTTCTAAATTCTTGCAGTTATTACATCTCGCCATCTTCTACCTCACTTTCCCTGTACGGCTCCGGCAGTGGCATCCAGGCTGTGACATTTACGCTATCAATATCATCACCGAGAACAAACCGTCCTCCCAAATATTGTACAAAGCAACAACGGTTTCGATATGTATCCCATCCAATTACGCTATTAAGAGATTCTTCCGGCAGTCTCTCGCTTACCGGAATCCAAACCGACTGATTCTGCAAGGCGGTGATTGCCATTTCCATAAGTTCTTGCCAATATTCTTCATTTACAAGCTCATCCCAATGAGGATTAAACCTAATAATGTCCAAATCCTTGATAGCTTCTTCTCTCTTCATTCCTCACCTTCCATTTCTTTCAGCTTGGCTTTTGCTTCTTTTTTTGTGAGGAATACTGTTTTACCAAATTCCATTACATCAATTTGGCCAGATAAAGTCTTATCGTTTGATTCATAATCGCAATACAGTATAATTTCTCCATCTTCAAAACAATCCAAATGGAAGTCTTTAACTGTAAACTCGTCTATATCTTTTCCAAATCCTGCAAAATCAAGAAAAATTTTATCTCCCACTTTACAAGGAAATCGCAGTAGCAATCCTTGCTCCTCGGCATCCTCGTAGCGTTTCAACTTTTCCCTCAACTCTGCCATTGCCCACATGTTTCGGTAGAATATCGCAATCAGACCTCTTACGTCTGCAAACGGGTCAATACCAAGGTTGTCCATCATTTCTTCGTCAAAAGATTCGTCTTGCAATGGCAAATATTCTCCTACAAAAGTAGTTGTGAGTTTTCTTACAAAATCTCTTTCGTCTATATCAATCTCATAATCTCTGTATCTGCCACTTCCATCCTTTGCTATGTAACAGCAATTAAGTGCCAGTTCAACCATTCCCATATCTGATACATTCTTGTTAGTTGTTAATCTCTCCATCCTTACTCCTTTCCGCAATCCTCGGTCTCTCTGCAAATTGAGGATAGCTGCAATCATATGGTATATGATTCCAGTGGTCAAAATATCCTACTGCAGAGCTGTTTTGCATACTATATAATTCATCCTCACTGTGAAATCATCTGCTCACGATTTTACGCTCCTTTTCCGTATGTACTTGCGATTCTGTATACATTGCAAATTTCTCTGTAATATTTTTCCTGTGCATGGATATGAGCATCCACACGGTCAAGTTCCGTCTCACACCACTTTGCAAATTCTTCCGTGGACAATGGTGTTTCCAAATTTTCAAATTTTTCTCTGTTGTCAATCACAAAACACACCATGTCAACCGGGATGTGGTTCAAATCCGCAAGAATCTGAATCTGTTTGTCCTTGTCCTCCGCTTTTTCATAATTTGCCAACAATTCATAACCTGTCATCTGCATTTATATCACCTCTTATCAAGTTTGATTTCTTTGTCGTAGCAATTTTTCTTTGGATTTCCCTCTACTGGGGAAACCATCTTTTTAGGATCTGTTGTGTAGGATCCGTTTAGTTTCAAACCTATTTTGCTTTTTTCATCCACATAGCATGACGGCTTGTAACGATCCGGTGGAATGTAGTTGTGAATGCGCCAGTGCTTTACCAATACTACACCACTATCGAAAGATAACAGGAATCTGTTGTCTATCAACGCTTTCAAATCATCTTCTGAAGCACCACACATCCTTATGATTTTCCGGGGGTTATTCACGAATCCGTCATCGTCAGCGTTCATGCAGATGTGAAAATAAAGCATTTGAGCCGTAGCAGGAATATCCAAAAAAGCATCACTCTCAATTATTTTTGCGCTGAACATTCTTTTTTCTGCCATTTAGAACTCCTTAGTCAAATATAGGCTTCTCAATATAGATTCCGGTGTTTTCCACCAGTTCTCTCCACAAGTCCATGAAATCCTTTCCGTTGCACTTGTCTCCGGCTTTGTCCATGTGGTCAGAAAACTTATCCTTGAAATTCGTCAGCTTCTTCTTACCGAATCCATCTTCCATAAGAATCACCATTCCATATAGGATGTACCTTGTGGACAACTCATTGATAAGGTTGTTACATCTGACCTGTTCCCTGATGCATTTCTGCGCTACAACCGACTTGTAATGTGGATAATCAGCTTCGGTAAATTCCTTGTACTCAATCGTCCAGTCTGCAAAATCGTTAAGCCTACTCTGTAACTCCGTATAAGGCTCATTCTCGTACTTTTCATTGTATTCGGTGAATTTACCGCAGAAGTCGGAAAGTCTCGTCTGTGAGTACTTGTAGTCTTTCCACAAGGTATAGCAAAACAGTGTCAGTATTCCGGTGAATGGACTTCTCTCCGCAGACTGCTTCAAAAGTTCTGTCTGCCGCATGATTTTCAAAATATCCTGCGGATTGTCATATCGTTTTGGCATTTTATGTATCACCTCTTTTCAAGTTCTGGCTCTTTCCTTTTGCAATGAGTAGCACAGTATTCTGATTTTCCTACATATTCGTAGCAATCAACACATTTCCATCTACCACTTTGATACGGTTTGTGAGTACGTCCGTTGATTGAGTGCATTGTGTTTGGGTACTCATTCCAACAGCTACAATCGTAATTTTTTTCACTCATGTAATCTTCTCAAATTGATTTAACATGCATTCCTTACACAACTGGACACCTTCAAAATTGTAAAGTTCCTCTACATCCTCACCGCACTTATCGCAGTACAGATGCTTCACATGGCGGTTGGGACAAGCAGATCCAATACAAGGATAATTTCCAGCAGCGCATCCGCAGCATTCATCTTCGTATTTCACCATTTTCTGAAAAACTCCTTTAATTCATTACAGAATTGCTGAAATCTATACTTAAACAAGTACTTTTTAAAAGATTTAGTTTCATATTGATAGCAAAGATACATAATTTGTTTTTGAGTAGAAAGAGATTCATAAAACTCCTTGTCAGTTTCTTCAACATATTGTAAAAGTACTTCATAGTCTGTTTTATTCATTACTTTCACCGTCCTTTTCTCCATGCAAAAGTTCCATAAACTTCTGATACTGTTTCTGTGAAACTGAATTGTTCTGCTTCTCAGGCTTCAAACTGATGACCAAATGTTTATCTGCAATGTTCGATAGTTCCCTTGCAAGATTGATTCTGCCTTGTGCCAGTCCATCACGGTAACCTTTTCCCGGTCGGTACTCTGCGATCTGCTTCTTTCCATCACCTTGACCACCGGCTGTTTTGTTGCGAAGTTGGTAACCCTCGTCCGCATAACGCTTAATCCAGTACTGCTCCCATTTGTCCAGTTCTTCTACCGGATAATGTAAGAATCCGATTTTCCAACCGTATATATTTTCCACAGAATACAATCCGTGGCTTTTCATGGATAAATCAATGTGCTGGTACCCATTAAGGTGTCCTGCCAGTCTTTGGAGTAGGTGTACCGCCTGCCCAACATACGCAAAACGAAAACCGTCCTCGTCTGTTCTTGTCAGAAAGTAAATTCCACTTCCATCGTCCACATGTGGATTGACTGCCAGTATTCTTTCACGATTCTTTCTCTCTATGGATTTTGCTTTTGCTATATTCTTCCAATCAGCCAACCGAATCACCGCCTTTCAAATGGAATCAAATATCCGTCCGGCAAGGCATTTATAATATTTCTCAATGCCCCATATCCTGTTTTTTGCATATTGACTAAAGCATTGCTTTGACAGGTATTCAGTTCGGATATGTTAGAATCAATGCTCTGCATTATTTCACTTCTTAATTGCGGTGTAAGTGGTCTATAAAATGTGTCAGCCATTCGCACCACCATTTCTGTACTTTTCCAGTTCTGCAATCATGGTCTCTCTGCCAATATCTGCGCTCTCATACCACTCTACCGCATGAAAAACACCGTTAAGATTCTCGCTCAAAACCTCAATTCTGATACTTGCCGACCGGATATACTCAATCAACCGCTGTGTATCTCGTGCTATGTCCTCGTAACCGTACAACTGTAAGTGTTGCACCATAATTTCAAGGTTGGAGATACTTGACGGCTCCATTAGCTCATTGACATCCTTGTAGCACAAATAACCAAAACTTCCACCACTCAAAACGGGCACTCCTTTCCATTCTGTAAAATCCATTCCTTGCCTGCTGCCGCATAGTCCACATTCGCCATAGGAGCAATCTTTTTTACCTCTGCGACACATTCATCAGCATCGGTTGTATCACCGCCCAAATGACACAATATGACGTTTTGCAAGGCATCTGACTTGTTCGCTTCGACAATTCCTTTGCAAGTATCCAGTTCGCAGTGACCTTTGACCTTGTGAACGTAATTAGGTGCATCCATGTCAACATATTTCTTCTGATAGTTACACTCGATCAAAAAACAATCTATCTCCTGTTTGCGGAAATTATATGGAATGTATTCAAAGTCCGTGGCATAAATAATTCTCTGTGAATACGGCAAAGGTGTCTTAATATAAAATCCGTTGTTCCAACAACCATTGTGCGGAACATCAAACGCCTGTATGTCGAAATCACCTAAAGTAAAGTGCATTGTCTCTACTTTTCCGCTTTCATACGGTGCTACAACTCTGATTCCCATTCTCCGCAAATCTTCAATACTCTTGCTATGGTCTCCTAACCATGCTCATGTGAAACTATGCAACCAACAATATTTTTTACATTCCAGTCACACATACGCTTTATATCCATGATTCCCATTCCTGCGTCAATCAGAAGTGTTTCATTCTCCGTCATGAGTGCGTATGAGTTGCCTGAACTGCCTGAACCGCAACATTTCAATTTGAGCATTTCATCACCTCACTTTCTTGTGGTTGGGCACTTTATACACAAAGCAATATAATATCGTGTCATATTTTATACTGTAATATTCTATGTTGTTCAAGGTTATATTGATGTGCGGTTTGCACCGCCTATAAAGTACCCAACCTGTATTTATTTTTTACTTAATGCCCTCTACATGGTATCTGCCGTAGCCACTACTTCTTCCACTTCCGATTCCATTTCCGAATCCTGCAAGATTTATGATGTTTACAATTTGTTCAATGGAGTATGCGTTCTCGGTGTACTGAATTGTAAAAGTAGCTTTCCAACCGCTAAATCTGTTCAGTCGCACAAGAACTGGACTTCCTTTTTTAGGTGACATCAACTTCTCGTCAATGTGATGTTCTGCAAACTGGATAGGGACTAAATCTCCCTTTGCAATGATATTTACTCCTGCATTGAATTTCGTAGCATATGTATCAATCTTGTTCTGCGTGACAGCCTGTCCGAAAGATTTTTTCAATCCAAAACCAGTAATACATGGTGCATTTTCCTTTAATGCCTTTACAAGTCCTTCCTCTGAAAAATCGGTAGGTTTTCCATTGTACCAGTGCATAGCAGTGATAATAGATTCCCATGGGTTAGGCTTCGCTGTGTCCTTTGCCTTGTCCTTGCGCTTGTCAATCAAATCTCTTGCATTTACATCATTCATCTTGTTCAGAATCAAATCTCCGTCACCTGCAATAGTGATTTCTGCGGTTTTGATGTTGAGTGGTCTAATTTCAATAACTTCCGTATTTGCCATGATATAATCTCCTTTTCTATTCTTTTGTGTGCTTACAGCTTTGTAAGTGGCATAAACAATAATTTTTGTAGTGTTCTGTTTTGTATTGTAATGTCTTGTTCTGTATTGTCTTGTAATGTGTTTTTCTTTGCTTTTGTGGCTTATGCCACCTATAAAACTGTAAGCAGTTACTGATAGCACTTTGTAAGCGATATGATGTTCTATGCTATAATTTAATTTGCTTTCCTATAATGTCCTGTTTAATTCTTATTTTTGGCGGTATCATACCGCCTATAAAATGCTATCAGTTTGTGCCTATAATCAAGTGCTTAACAAGTGAGATAAAATGTCCTATGATTTGCTTTATTTTCCTTTTTCATTTTGTCCTGTTTTCTCGATATTTTATAAAAAGCTGTTATATAATAGGTGTTTATCCCACCTATAAAGCACTTGAATATAGGTTGTTTTGTCTTTTCCTGTCTTGATTTATCCAGTTATGTTCTGTTTGATGCTTATATATATCTAAGCAGTGATTAAATCTATCTGCTCAAATACCGATTCAAGTTCAGAAAGTGTATTGTATTTCTTTCTGAAACTTTCCAGTTCCGACAACGCTCTTTTCAGCAAATCATCGTATTCATCATGGTTCGTCAAAAAAGTTCTTGTCGGCTGATACACCGTGTCAGATGTTCTGCTTAATACTCTGACGGGTGGCACATCTTCGCTTTTGGGAGCAATGTAAAGCATTCTGATAATATTTCCTGCCTGCGTGATTCTGTATCTTTCTGCTGCCACATCGTTATCCCATTCAAAACATTTATGTAATTCAGATTCCTTGTCCCTTGCTCTTTCAAGTAAAGAACTAGGTGTGATGTTCTCCAAGGAAATAATTTCTGAATAGCATTTGTTCGCATCAGCTTTGAAAATGCCGTTCACTTTCCATTTAACAGTATCTTCCATGTCCTCAATTCTCCCTACTTAAAGCAATCCGGTGTCTCTGCGTTGGCAATCGTCTGTTCCGTGCTGTCCGTGGTGACTTCCTCAAAAGTTGCATCGGGAAAATCAACAGAATTTGCGTTTGCCTGAATTTCCTCTGCCGCAACTTTTTCTACATCAAGTTTCACATCGGAAACATCAGGAAATTCTTCCTGTGCATACAGGCCTTGGAATTTATCCGGAAAAGCTTCTCTTAATGCCTGTACAACAGCAACTTTTCTTATCATTGTTGCAGGCTTTTTAGACCATTGACCGTTGATTGTTCCATCTTTTTTTCTTCCAACATATTCATCGAAAGATACTGACTGGTACTCCGGTGTTTCTCTTCCTTTTATAAATACTTTCGCCCAACCCCCTACAATAGATTCGTCCTTAAGGACAAAAGATCCTTCTCTTTCTTCAACGGAACCATCTTTCTTCTGAACAATAATTCCTGCTTTTTTTCCTGCATAATTCGGATTTGCATCGGCTCTTTTTGTAAAAACATCTTTTCCGGTAACAATCGTAGCAGGATCATTGTTTCCAAACTTAATGAGGTATGCTTCTTTCAAAAAAGGATTAAGATGCTGATATCTGCAAAGAGACATAAACATCATTACTTCCTGATCCGATACGTTTCCACCACCGCTTACAAGGTACTTTCTTACCGTTGTTGGGGAAATTTTTACAATTTCCCCATTTGATTCGTATTCCACAATTCCTGTGTTTTCCTGCTTCTTTTCGTCTGCCATACTGTAACCTACCTTTCTACTTTTTTGATGCCGTCAATTTTGATGATGAATACCTGGCTTGTTTTGGGATTCTGAATAAGCGCAAGGCGAAAATTATGCATCCTGTCATGCTTCGCAATGTTCAAAACCTTTGCAACCATTCCGTCTTCAACAAAAGCTCCCTTAACAAAATTTTGCCTATAACTTCCAAGTCCACTCCATGTATCGTACATTGAATAACAACCACCGCTTTGTGTTACCTCTATCATGTCACCGACATGGATTTCGCTGTCATTATGTTCCTGCGCTTTTTCTTCCGGTTTGTAGTTTTCAAGGACAACGTACTCTCTGTGCCATGCTGCTGTAACTGGTGTTCCATCTTTCTCGACTACAACTCCAGATTTATCTGTAGAAATAACCTTAAATATATCTCCGTTTTTGTAGGGAATAAGATAAGGTTTCGCATCCACAATTTTGACGTACTCACCTACCTTAGCTTTCCTCTTCACCTCCCGTACACCGTTATCAGGCTTCACGTCTTCGCCCATCAGTCGATTAAAAGCCAACTTAGCACCAGTACGGAAATCAAATTCATCAGCCGGATTGCATTTCGCTTCTGCTTTCTCGCCAGTGGACTTGTCCAGTGCAACTACTTTGTTGTCATTGCGGTAGATGACAATGGTTTCATTCTGATGTTTCACTAAATCAAGCGCATCTTCTGCGCAATTCCATCCGTACCCATATTTGGCGAATCCTTTGCAATCATGACCGCCTACAAATTTGTCAAACTCAACCGAATAGTAATTATCCGTCAAGAGTTTTTTGACTGTTCCGCATTCCCCCAAAGTTCTTATATTGAGTATAGCAGCATTCTTTTTTACTTTTACTATATCTCCAACCTTAAATTTACTTTTTCCCATATTATTCTTCCTCGCTTTCCGGCTCATTCATAAATCCACTTGCAACTCCCTGATGCACTGTCACATCAGCTTTGTAAATCTCCTTGATGCTTCTAGGCATCACATGGAATGTCACATCCGTATCGGCAATCTTGCCTTTGAATTTCAAGGCTCCACGGTCTGAAAGCCCCAGGTACACACCCACGCAACACTTGTCATCAAAATTGAATATCACGGTGTCACCGGCATTGATTGTTTCTCCACTTGTTGTCAGAACAGAAATGACTGTCTCTTTCTTAATCTGCATTCTCCGCAGCTCCTTTCTTTATCTCATCACAAAATATCTTGGCAGAAATTTTCGCTCCAAAAAAAGAAAAAATTAAACTCATGCCAGGAACCTTCGTAATAATAGAATTAAACGGCTCTTCTGACATTATTTTTGCAATTACCTTGCACATTTCATCAGCAGAAATCTCAACTTTTTTATCCATATCATAATCATTATTAGGCATTCTTCGCTTCCTCCACTTTCAAAACCGCATCATCACTTCTGCGGAACATAATTAACTGACTGTCAACATCAGGAATCTTCCAAGGGTCAAGGCTCTCGGTATCGTCAACCATGATAGGCAATTCCACACCGCACCGCTTCTGAAACGCATTGCAAATGTCAATCTCCGTCAGAATCCTTGCTCCGTGGTTCATGTTACGGCTGTAAGGCTCTCTACGGTATGTAAAGTCACAACATTCCTCCGTGTCACCATTCACAAGAGGTCTAAACATCCGCACAGTACAGAAAGAAAGATACTTGTTCACATCAGCTTCCAACAGCTCGTTCTTCTTCCGGCTAAATTTCTTTAACAGGTCAAGCTGTGCCTGCACATCCGTAATCTTCTGTGCAATGTTCTTGCGCTCCTGTCCCAGTTCTGCGATACGCTTATCCACACTCTCGTTAATGCTTACACTCGCCAAAGACTTATCAACCACAGAAATATCATTGCGGATCTGCTCTTCATCACCTTTTAACTGGATTCTGAGAAGATTCATGTCAGTGAATTTGTTCATGGAAGCTTCTTTCTCAGCAATCTGTGACTGGACAGCTTTGTATTCTTCTGTGTTGGAAATATCCACGCTTGCCGGAATAGAATTTAAGGCATTATCAGCAATGGCAATCTCTTTTTCCAACCGCTCCACTTCATCCTCGGTCTTTTTCAGTTCCTCACGCTTATTCTCCAGTTCTGCCTGATCTGCTTTGATATGTTCAGCACAGGAAGAACCCTCTTTGGTAATCAATTCCAGTTCATGTGCCTTATGCGTATCAAACTCCGTTCTTAGCTGCTCTTTCTTTTCTTCCGGATATTCCTGTCCACAATAGGAGCAAATCAGAGAGTTTTCATCAAATTTAAGGCTTTTATTCAAATCCCAACTCTTCTTCAATTCCTGTCTCTTCTGTTCAAACTGTGCGATGCGCTTTTCCAGTTCCGTGATCTCTTCGCGAATGGTATCTGCCTTAAGCAACTCTTTCTGATGCTCATTCTGAATCTGATTCAGTGTTGTGCGCTTCTCTCTTCTGTCCGCATCCAGTTTTTCATTTGCTTTCTGCTGTAATGCGCTCAACTGACCTTTCAACTCAATGATTCCATCAGACAGCTTATCGTAGGAATTCATGCTGTTCTGCGTATCTGTCTGCTGCTTAATGTTCTCTGACAGCTTATCCATTAAAGCTTTCTTTTTCAGTTCCAAATCCGCAAGGTCAATATCCACTCTCTGACGGCTTACCTCGTCAATTCGGCTTGGAATTTCATCCAGTAAATCCTGCAAACCTTTGGTTCCATTTCTTCCCCTTGTGCCGTATAACTGCGTATTGCAACGCTTTTTCAGTTCATCAACCGTTCCATCCTGCAGAACAGTCCTTAATGCTTCAAACTCCGGAAACTGATTGCAAATGTCATCATTACTGTGCTGACCAAACATATCAGCAAGAATTGCTCTCTGATCCGTGCCACCTTTCAGCAGAAGTGTCATGGCATTGATGCAAAGTGAAAACTTATCTTTTCCGCATACGCTCTCTTCCAAAAATGCTTCAAAATCTGCTGCCTTTTTTGGAATATCATTCACATAGTAATCCGTGACATTGCCGGTAAACTCGCCTTTCTTATTGAAGTTCTGACGGCATACTTTTTTCAGAACCTTGTCTGTACCGTCAATCTCCACGGTAACTTCTGCGGTAATATCTCCGTCAATGTCATTGCCGTCCTTATCGTGCGGTCTGATTCCGGTGATTTCTCTGCCGTTCTCGTCACGGCATCCAAAAATATACTGAATTGCTCTTTTGATCGTGGACTTACCGGTTTCATTTACACCGGAAACCTCTGTCCGGTCGTATAAATCGGTGTCCACTACGTTAGAACCATAGAATTTGCAGAAATTCTGCAAAAAGATGTGCTTAATCCTCATTTTTCCTATCCTCCCAAAGATATAAATACAGTGAATTAACAAACATATAGATTGATACCGGCTTGTCTGTCTCGTTGATTTTCTTGTACAACTCTGTGGTTGGGTTCATCTTATCAACAACCCACTTGATCGCCTGATACACGCTTTTTTCATTTGTGCTGTGTTCCTCTCCAATAATCCGGTAGATTTCAGAAAGTCTTCTGTTCCGGTTCTCGAACATCAGCGTTTCAACCTCTATGATGTACTGGAATCCCGGCAAGTACTGTTTCAGACCCAGCTCTACCAAGATTTTTCTTATCTTCCTTTCCATTTCCTCACTCCTCCGGCTTTCAGTCTTCTGTTACGTGGATCATGTTGTCCTCTTCGCTGATATACAAGATTCCTGCATCTAACAGTCCTGCAATCAAAATCTCATTCGCACGGACGATGGGGATAATCTGTCGTTTCTGCATGAAAATACTCCTTTCCTAACCATTTTTTCTTCCCGGTATTGCGGTTTACAATTCTGTAATAGAATGCTGTTTCACGGTCAACTTCCCATTCTTTCGGACTGTAAAATATCTTTCCGATGCACCATTTGACGGTAAACCGCTTTTTGGCACTCATACGGTGTCCTCCGCAAGTTTTCCTTGAATCCACCATACTACATCATCAAAGTTGTTAGCCGAAAAAGAAGTAGCACCATTAATCCATGTAAATATTTTCCCATCTTCAAATTTTGCAAAATATCTAGGTTTCCAAGGGTCACTGTCGGAATCTCTTACGTACACTTTCGTGTCCACAGGCACTTTCGACCAGTCAACAGGCGGTTCAACATATTCCTGCTCTGACCATTCTTTAGTTTTTTCTGTGCAATAATGATCAGACACTTCAGATTTCACAAATATGCAATCTCTGCACCTTAAATTTTCGCATTTATGCATTTCCCCTTTTTTGTCTACTGCAATAGAACTACCAGTTACTGCAATATCAAGAATCTGTTCCGCATACTTCTCTCTGTTCGTCATTTTCCATTCATCCTTTCCAGTTCTGCGCTCCTGGTTAATATACAGTCTGCGTAATCACTTAATTCTGTCTTTGTAGCTGCGTTCTTCTCTCCGTGGTAAACCATGAGTACAATTCCTACATCACAGTACTTTCCAAACAATTCCGACAAGTAGTCGGCTCCCACATGGATATTTCCATCCACAGAGTAGATGTCCGTCACTCCCAAACGTTCCATGCGGTCTTTATGCCATCTGTCAGAAATCTGCATCAGACCTTTGCAACCGCCACTTTCCACATCCGGTCTGCCGGAAGATTCTTTCTCGATCATTGCCATGAGCATTTCAGGGCAGATGCCGTATTCCTCACCGTACTTTACACACGATTTCTGTGCTTCCTCGGAGATAAAACTGCCGGATGGCTGTGCCGTGGAAGTAAATGTGATGGAGAGCGCTATTATAATAGGAAGAAACAGCTTCAATGTCGTTCTCATGCGCTTTCCTCCTCGATAGGTTCAATGCCAATCTCTTTCAGCTTGTTGTATAAGAACATCCTGCCTTTCTGTGTCCATACGGTAAGTGGCTTTGTTCCGGTGCTTCCGTCATGTTTAACATAATCATTTGTCTTTGTTCTCACATAACCCTTTCCCTGGAAGTCTGCATACAATATCCACTGGTCACCTACTTTTCTCTGAATGCCGGCTGTTCTTAAAACTGAATTGAACCTCACCGCACTCATTCCGTAGTCCTGTGCAATCTGTGTGACAGTCATGCAGTCGTTGGATGAAAGAATCTTGTCCACATAGTCAACTTTTGGTGTCATATCGGTGATCACGGCATCCATCTGTTGCACTGTGGTCTGCAACTGCTTAACCTCTTCCTCTTTCTGCGCAAGCATCCTCTGTGCTTCGACAACCGCCAGCGCAATCAATTCCTGTCCGGTAGGGATATGTGACTTAATGGAATCTTCCATTTCGTGGAAACGGTCAATGTACTTTGCCGTAAATTCTGTTCCCCTAACTCCGGTCATCTTATGTGCTATGAACTCGCAACCTTTCTTCGTTACCATGTAGCAAGGCTGTTTCTTGTTTTGACTGTTCTGATAGGTACTTTCTGTAAAGAAATCGGACTGTCCAAAATTGGCTTGTCCTAATTGCTCAACATAAGTGCGTATATCTCTTAGCAGTTTGCTGTGCTCTTTACCTACCATTTCCGCTACTTCCACGGAAGATATTGTTTTCTGCTCTAATTCGTTCATTGTTCTCCTTTCCTAAATTCATTTTCGCCAGTCATAAATAGTATCTCTGCAATAATCTTCTCTTCATGATTCGTTACTCAACAGGAAAAACGATTCCTCGGAAAAATTGCTTACTGTTACCCAAACATTGGAAAAAATCCTACAAGAATCTGACCGATTATTCCCAAAATTATAGTGTAGACAAGTCCGACAATTCTCCATCCGTGCTCGGATCTCCCATGCCAATAACTCATAATGCAAGTCAGTAGAACAAACACTGTAATTGGTATTGTGTCAAGCCAACTATAATGAAGCATTTTCAATATTCTCACCTCTCTTGGAAAATTCCTCCGTAATTTTTATCTTTTTCAATCATTCAATTAACTCCCTGTTTGTGATATACTCTCCTTATTCTTATATAAGGAGGTGAATTATATTGGATTCCAAAGAATATGCATCCGCTTATGCTATTGCTAAAATTTGTGGATATACCGGAAGTTTTGATGATTTTAAGAACCTGTACACCCAATACTATTCAGAAATCTTCAATTCTTTACCGGAAGAAAAACCACAATTAGCAAAAGCCGAAGCAATTAGCAATCCTTTCCAAATCCAGAGCCGTTCCTAAAAGGCGAAATGGCGGTAAGTACTTTGATAGACAAATCAATATTTGTTTCTTCGATTTTCTTATCGCCATCTATAATGCTTTTGTAGTCATCAATAATATTCATGGCAATGTGCTGTGCCATCTCGTCAATTCCAACAAAACGTGAATCAGCTTTCTGAACTATATTTGCTTTACCATTTTTGTCTAATACCACATATCTCTGTTTTTCCATGTTTTTACCTCCCTATTCCAGTAACTCGTCTATTTTTACTCCAAGGACTTTTGCAACAGCCTTTAAATTGTCAACTTGCGGAGCAGATTCATTCCACTTTCGGATAATTCCATTGCTCAATCCGGCTTTCTGCTCCACTTGATAAATATTTGTTCCTTTCTTATCACAAATTTCCTTGATTCTGTCGTAGCATTTCAATCTATCACTCCCTTTCTATTGATTTAGGAATTTAGAGAAAAACTTGACAAAATTTAGAGAATGTTCTAATATAGTAACTGCCAAGAAACCACAGAGAACATTTTTAAATTTAGGCTTTCCTCTAAATCCTAAATTTATTATATAGAGTGTTCTCTATTTTGTCAAGCATATTTTTAGAGTATCATCTAAATTTTTGGGAGGACACTATGACTACAGTAGAAAGAGTAAAATCTATATGTAAAGAAAGGAGAATAGCCATTTCTAAATTAGAGACTTCTTGCGGATTTAGTAATGGATATATAAGAAGTTTAAAAAAGGGAGTTATTCCGGATGACCGTATAGAAGTAATTGCAAATTTTTTAGGAGTTTCTATTGAATTTTTGTTGACCGGTAAAGAAGATGGAGAAAAATATTCAGCAAAATATGCTAGATTAGTTTCTTTTTTAAGAAACGATCCAGATATGGAAGATTTATTGATTAAGTACTACAATCTTTCGGAGCAAAAAAGAAGTACTGCATTTTCCGCATTTAAAATGATAATCGGAGGTGCGGAATGAAGAGAAAAATAAAAGATTCTAATGATTTTTTTGGCTATTTAATATCAATAAAAAATAAAGACAACAATGTTGTATTAGGTAGGATTTCAAAAGATTATGGTGATTCTTCCATAGATGATTTTATTGATTACATAAATGAACTAGAAGAAATGAAATATATAAAAATAAATTCATTAGAAGACATACATATAGTAAAAAGTAAAGAGCATAATTACATAAGTCCTTTTAAAAAAATTATTGATTATATAGGTCCAAAACTTGTTTACGTTTTAGTGTACTTTATGGGATTATGCTCTCCAATATTTACAGAATATTTAAAGAAAATATTAGGTCTATCTTAAGAAATAATTTGTTAATAATCCTAAAAAGTAAATCAAAATTATTAACGCCCAATTTATTTTTTTTCGATTTTTCATTTTTCCCCCTCTATATCGGAGACAATGACATACACATATTTCAATATGTCATTGTCTTCTATTCCAGATAGTATCCTTGCAATTTCCTCTCTGTAAAATTCATTGCTTTCGTTCATCGTAACCACACCCCTCTCCCCTTAATTCTCCGCAGAATCTAAAGTAGCGATACATTACATTATAGAACATACGTTCTTAACAATCAATATATTTGACTCACGTTTTTTATTGTTGTAAAATATCAACAAAAGAGGACGGTGAAAACGCCAATAAACACCGCCCTCGCCAGAACTTGAAGTCCCTTGAAACAAGGGATGTTACAAGTGTATCATGTGAAAGGGGGACAATAAACATGATGAAAAAAGACCGAATCAAAGAAATATCGACACATCTATCAGTCAACCGTACTAATTATATGTTAAGTTTTCGTGGAAATCTCCATGAATTTCTCAATGAACCGGACATGACGGTTTACAAGCTTGCTGATGAAGCTAATTTGCCTTATTCTACGCTTAATTCACTACTATACGGTAATTCTAACGACACAAAGCTATCGACCGCTGTTGCGCTTGCCAGAGCCTTTGGAATCAGTGTAGACGAGTTGGTAGGTTGTGGCACTATGGAAGATAAGATGTTGGAATCTGTCAAGATATGCCGCAGTCTGCCGGAACACTCTCTGTACATTATCCGTTACTTCATACGTCACCAAGCTAAAATCTATTCCAGTCTTGAAAAATCGCACAAGTATATTTCTGTCTTTAATCCACAACTTATGAATGGAATTATCGCAACCACAAATGCTGTGGAACCCATGTGCATAGAAAATTTGCCGGAAGACATAAAATCCAAAGCTTATATCGGTGTGAAAATTCCGTGTGACTACTATATGCCGTTTTATCTGCCGGGGGAAATTATTCTCCTTGCAGCGGATCGTGAGCCGCAAGACGGTGAACGATGTATTGTGACCAGTAATGGTGGGATTTATATTGTCGTGAAAACACATATAATTGAAGATGGTGTAAGAAAATGGAGATATGTTCCGCTTATGTCTCCGAACAGCATACTCCCGGAAAATCTTATTGATGACATGATAGGATATGTGGTTGGTTTCGTTAACAATGACGGTGACTGGGGAATCAGATAAAGAGATTAAGAGCATGGCTTTTACACCATGCTCTTTTTGATTGATTTATTTTTGCTTTTAATCTCCGCCCATCGGCTATCACTTCTTCTGTAAATGGCAAGTTAACATCGCTTAAAATAGAAGCTTGTAGTCTAGGAACAGATACATCGTTACCTCTAGGAAGGTTTTTATTTTCTATAAATATCGCACGTGATGGATATATTCCCCTTGCTATAGCCGGTTGGAATTTAGGGCAACGTGCTATTGGTGATAGGATTCATTTTACAGGAATAGAACTTTCCACATTAAATAATACTGTATCCTTTTATGGTACTGTTACTGAATCAATAACTATAAGCAAGAATGTCAGTGTAGAAATTTTATATATTAAAAAGTCATAATTTTATTGCAATACCTTTCGCAATAAAATAATTTATTCCTGCTGTATTTGCAGAAGCATATAGTTCTACCGATTCTCCGGTTTCTAAGTGACAACACAATGTTGCCGTTGTTAATCCAACGTTACGTATATATGAACTATGATTTGAATGATATATAATTGTTTCTTTTGGTGAAACGTTTGCTATCTGTTGTACAGCAGATATTATAACAATACATCTTTGAGTAGCAGTATACATAGTTGCAATTTTAGAATTCTGAGTAGTTACTGATGCATTTTTAGCGAAAGATATTTTTTCTATTTGTATTAACTTGCCATTTACATCATTTATGGCTGCATTAGTATCATTGATGTCTTTTGCACCGAATGAGGTTCCTACTTGCGTATATTCGGTAACATCAACGAAAGAAACAGTTCCATCGTCATTTTGTATTTGCTGATATTTTCTTAACTGATTTTTAGTTGTGTCTAATACATCATCAACATAGTTTGTTTTTAAATCTGCCATAATTACACCTTAAATCCTTTCTGACCGCCAAGCGTAAAAGCAAGCCGGTTCTGCGCTTTTCTTTGTGCTACTAACGTATTGTATATTTTTAACTGCAACGATTCTATCCTGTTCCAGTCTTCATATGTTGGAACCGATTTATTCTCTTTCCATGCTTTAAATTGTTCAGGAAATGAGAAAGTGGAACTGTTAATTTCTGCCAGCGTAGTTTCAAATAAAGTAACTTCATCGGCATAAATCAGATCTGCTTCAACCTTATCCTCTCCAAGATTAAAAGATGATATTTTATACATAGATTCTGCAGCACTTTTTAGTTCCAAAATATTATTTTTAATACGGTTATAATCTGTATATAAAAAATAATCTCCTATATATGTTTCACCATTCCATTCAGAAGACCAATTTGTTTTAGGATCTGCCCACATTATGCTTCCTCCACATCTCCAAACAATTCTATATATTTCTCTGTATCATTCAGCCCCAAATACTCTTTTATATCTTCTTTTGTTTTTGGCACTATTTCTCCGTTTGGATAAAACAAGAAAAAATTACCTTTTTCTGTTCTGAATATTTTCCTGTTTGTCATTTCATCAACATATATTATTTCAGAAGTTTGCGTGTTATACAGAAGACCGTTAATTATTTTTTTCATTACAACCTCCTTATGTTCTCATTGCTCTTCGTAATTGTAAGGATCCATTAAAAGCACCATTAAAGTTTAATTTGTGTGTTTCCACTTCGACTTGTAAGCTGTTTACAATATCACTCTCCATGAAAATGATATCAGCAGCTTCTAGTACCGGATCACCTCTGTATTGAACATCATAAGAAATATTATTCGCATAATAATTCCCAAGCCATTCAGCAACAGTCCTTGCATGATCTTCCGTTGAAATAAGTTGATTTTCACAATACCTTATTTCGCCAGAGTTGTTAATTGATTTCTTTAGATATACGTTATCTTCAACTACTTGCGGTGTATTATCCTCTCCGTTTTGAAATGTATATATTTTGACAAAAACATCTTTTGTTTTTCTTTCTGCGTATCCATAAGGATTTTCTGTCATAGAGTCTTTTTTCAACTCATAATCAGATAAATCTCCAAAACTGATTTTATCAATCAAAACTCTGTTTTTAGGATATGCTTTTGTTATCTCGAAACGAATACTGTCGAAGTTTTCAAATTCATCATTTAACAATGATTTTTCTTTCAAATCATCATATTTGAAAGTCTTAAGAAGTGTATCTCCATTATATGTCGATACTTTCATCTCTTTTGGAGGGTTACCCTGGAATGAAATATACAATCCATAATACGTGTATGCTGCAGGAAGTTTTAATGTAAGCACTGGATTCTCCGAAAACAATCCATTTTCATCAGAAACATTGCTCGTAACATATCCTGTCTGTTCGATGGCTGTACCTGTATTCCTCGGAAGAAAAAATTGTGAACCATCTACACGCATAAAACTTCTTGTCAGTTCTGCATATACATTGTTGTTTCCGTATAATACATTAGTGGCATTTCCCCACCACGCAGTTCCGTTTGATGTAACCTGCATATCTGCCGGATCTATAACATTTGCAAAGTTGGCTTTAATATTTACTCTTCCGTCAGAATCTACAAATAAAATGCATCTTGAAGCGTTGCACAACAACTGTAAACATTCTTTGTGAGATGCTTCTGGCATTGGATTGTGTAGGCTCACATCTCTTAAACAATCGTCAACAAAATACTCATCAGGCTCGAATCCTGCATCTTTTAGAATGCTAATAGCTTCTGCATATGCTGTTCTATCGTATATTTTGTTTCCTATTGTATAGTTGTCTTCCAAAGTTGAAAGAACATCATTCGCGGTGAAAGACATTTGATTTTTTTTAGAGTTCCAGTCAGTCAAAAGCATCGTGGCTTTTTTATGCCATTCCACTGTTTCGTCTGACAGGACCATTCCGTATGATAACTCCATTTTTTGTCCAGTTTCAAGGAAGTTGATAAAGGAATTATCATCGTCTACATTGTATACATTATTTTTATCCAGTATTGTTACAGATAATTTTCTGTATGGAATCTCCGCTGAAATTCCGTTGACAAATTCTTCAAAAGATGATGTTGATACATCATTATTTCTATATGTCAGCCCAACACCCATTACGATTTTTTCTACTCTAAGACGTTTATTTCCTCCGACCATAGACATAGGAATTATTTGTATGTTTGTGGTGTTCCCAATTACATCTGTTGTTGAAAAATCGTGTTTACTATTTGTATAAGTTAATTCTTTTTCATCTGTAACAATTTTGAAGCTAGTTGGGTAATATTTCCCGAAATCTATCGTAAGTCCTTTGATGGAATACTCTTGTGGGAATGTTACTTTTACAGTTTCCATTATGTTTTGTGTAGTTAATGGAGCATTACGTAGCTGGTACAATCCGCTTGTCTCTCTCGGAAGAAAATACATTTGACCGTCTACACGCATATAATTTTGTTCCAAGGTAGCATATTCCGTATATTCTGTATCATTTCTAAATGGCAAAACCTTGTTTCCCCAGTATGCGTAATCGCCGTCAAAATGAGCCGTATTTTGTGCGTCACCATTTACTACACCGAGAGTAATTGATATGTATGCCCTGTCTCTTATCTTTTTCTGCATTGCAGACTTATAAGCGTTAGAAGCTTTTATCATTCTTCCCACCCACAATCAATTAAATTGAATTTACACGTTTCATAGTTCCTATAAAAAATATCATCCAAAAACAACGGCTTACCGGTAGTGTCTCCTGGATACATGGTATATGTATGCCTTACATTGTCGTCCCCAGTAAACGTAACCGGCACAAAAAATGGCTCTAATGCATCTTGCATTTCTTTCCATGTTTCCGCATCTAAACCGTTCCATTGCAGATTATTTATCTTCCACAATTTTCTGCCGACTTTTTGACCGACAACTGCAGCATTTACATTTCTTCCTGAATCAACCGTCTGCGACCGAACTATTTCCATTCCGGGAGCCGGACACGGAAAACGCACTCCGTTTACTATGATGAAATCACTTGGTCTTGCTATCATTGTGTTTTCCTCCACAGAAAAAGAGTGGGAATAAATCCCACTCTTAAGTAATAATTTGTAATCCCATAGCTTTTTGACCTCTTAAATTTGCCCTTGCTATGTCTCTGTCACCGATATTGACAGAGGTTTCTTTTGCAAGCAACTGCTTAAGCAGGTCAATCTCTTGTTGCATCATACGCATTTGCGCTTCTGCTGTGGTGTTAATAGCATCTTTGATTCCGGTGATTTCAACTCCACCGGCAACCGCTGTTTTTCCACCTACTGTTCCGGCAATCTCCGGTACACCGTTTTCTCCTGCCATAAACATTGTGTATCGGCTTGGAACGTAACCGCCAGTTTCAAAAGTAGGAATTTTGCCAAGACTAATACTTCCTCCTGGTGCAAGTTGTATTCCGGCTATCGTTATAGGATCCCATGAGAAATTAAGTTTATCATTTATCCAGTTTGCAAAACTATTCCAAATTTGTTTAACAGCTGCTATAGCATTGTTCCACGCATTAGACAATCCGTCTTTAATGCCACTCCATGTCCATTTCTCGGTAGTAAAGTATGATTTTACATTGTTCCACCAGTTTGCAAAACCAATATTTTTCCACCATGCGGTAAATTCATTCCACTTCGTAGAAAGTGTGTTCTTAATATTTGATCCTAACTGATTCCATTTTTCAGCAGAAAACCAAGGCATGACAGATTCATTAAACCAGTTTTCTACAATAGGTTTTAAATTTTCAAACACTGATACTAGACCGAATGTATCATTTATGTCCAGTTTAAATTGTGATAAGAAATCAAAGAACTGTCTTATCGGCATTGTTTTTGTTAAGAAATCTGCTGCATCAGAGTTCATCTGTTTCCAAGCGTCAAATAGTATTGAAAAATCTGTGTTTTTTATTGTGTCAAAGAATCCACCTTCGCCAAAAAACGAGAAATTTTCATAGATTTCTTTATCATCAGGGAAAAGTGCTTTTCCTAATGATTTTCCGACATTAAATCCAATCTCCCAAGTAACCGCAGCTACTGCAATTGTTGGAACTATTCCTATGCTTGATCCAAGTACTTTGGCTGATAACTTGTCCGATATTTTCCCCCATATGATATCTCCAACGCCAGTAAACTTTAAAAGGCCTATTGCTGTGATAATAGTGGTTTCAATCGGTGCAGCATCAAAACTTCCTTTCCATAGGTCGATTGCCGCATCTATGGCAGTTTCTATGAAATTTCCGGCAGATGTAAAGATTGCTGTCCAATCCATTCCGTCCAAGAAACTACCTATGTGTCTTCCGATTTTTTCCCAGTCCACAGAATCTATTGCTTTTGTGAACCAGTCAAAAATACCAGTTACCAGTTTTGACGTATCCATTCCGGCAACCTTAAACCAGGCATCCGAATCAAACTTAAATGCATACGCCAGATCTTCTATAATATCTTTTACTGGCTTAAACACCTTGCTTACTTTGTCAGCCCAACCCATAGCTGTATTCTGCATCTTGTCAAATGCTTCCTGCCATACTTTTTCGTATTCAGCAGTAGCATCCATGATTTCCTTGGTAAGGTCAATTCCTGCTCCACCAGCAGAAGAACTTCCGCTTGAACCGCTGTTAGGGTCAATGATATTTAATTCATCAATACCAAGCGAATAACTTTTAGCTTTTTTTGCACTTTTCCCTACTTTATCCAGTGCATCTGCCGTGTCTTCCAAATCTTCATTGTACCCGGATACACCTTGACCGAATGACGAAAAGTCAATCTTGATTCCCAGTAAATTTGCCACACTGACAAGCAGTCTCTTAATCGCAATTACGACACCGTTAATGACAGGAAGTACTTTCTGCAATACCGGAATAAACAACTGACCCAGTACCATGCCGGCTTCTTTTACATTGTTGGTAAACTGACGGATCATATTGCTTGGAGAATTGATTGTATTCGCCAAGTCTCCCCATGATACTTTGGACTGGTCTAAGATTGCCAGTAGACGCAACTGCTGTTTCTCTGCCTGTGACATTTCAGATACAGCCTTTTCAATGCCGTATTTGTAAGCATAGGTCTGTAAGGTAGCATTCGTGATATCAATACCATACTTATACAGTGCTCTTGACTGACCGATTAAGCCGGACTGTAAGTTGGTTGCAACTGTACTGTAATCCACGTTAAATAGGGAAGAAATATCACCGGCAAGCATTGTCATGGACTTTGAAATTGCCGTGGTGACTTCTCCGGTCTGCCCTAAAGAGTTGGTAATAGATGCAAGTTGTGAAGCGTACTGCGTAATCTCCTGTAAATTCAGTCCAAGGTTCTTCATTCCGCTTTCAGAAATCAATCCACCTTCTACATCTACTTTCAGTCCGGACATCTTGCCAAGCAGTTCATTTACACGGTTTCCGAAACTCTGTGCATAATCCTCTGCGTTGTCGTAACCGAATTTTTCAAAATCCTTGCCCCATTCCTTGCCGACTTTATTGAATGCTACCGTGTAGTAGTTGAATGCTTCGATATAGTCCGTGGTTCCCTCTATGGACTTCCACAGACTTTTGATTCCACGAATCACAAGGAAATAGGTTGCGTAGAATCTGCCGAAAGCCGCTGCAAGACTGAATGTGCTCTTCGTGGCTCTTTTTGCGCTTGCCGTATAGGTGTTCAGATTCCGTCCTAAAGAGTTTGCGGCTCTGCCGGATGCCGCACCAGTAGATGCCAATCCTGCCAGTGCATTTGTCATGCGGATAATGTTCTCACTGACATTCGGAGCGGTTGAAAGAGTTGTAAATAACTGCTTCAAATTCTTTGCTAGTAAAGGAATGTTTGTGATTGCTCTGCCGGATGCCACACCACCAAGTCTTGAAATCGAAGATGCTATGCTCGCAATATCCACTACTCCATCTACTTTTGTTCCTGCCATGTCAGCAGAAAAAGTCTTCAGTGCAGATGAAATTCTGCTTAATCCGCTTGTATCTATTTTCCCCATTCTGTTAATGGAATTTGTCAACGTGGAGATATTCTTAATACCGCTCGTATTCATAGAACTGGCGGCATTTGCGATACTCTGTATGCTATTAGAAATGCTTGTCAGTTTGGATGTATCAATGGACAAGCTTTTCTGAAAATTCGTAAGACTTGATGCAAGTTTATCCAGTGCATTTTTGGCTTTGTTCGCATCCGCACTGATTTTTATTTGAAGATTATCAATATCTGCCATACAGCACCGCCTTTACCGAAATAAAAAAGGAAGTGTCTGTCACTTCCAAGAAAAAGAGCGGTAAGCTGTGACACCTACCGCTCCTAAAATTACTTTTTGAGATATGCTCTTGTGACTGCACCGATTTTTCCGTCCACTTTGATACCTACACTCTTTTGGAATGCTTTTACTGCATCAGAAGTGGTTTTTCCAAAATATCCGTCAATGTTCGTCTTACCTTTCGCATTTACAGAAGGCATAAAGCCTTTTCTTACAAGTTCGTACTGCGCCCACTTGACATCATTTCCCTTCATCATTGTCAGACGCTTGTAATAAAGAAGTCTTTCCGGCTCTGTATAAGGGTTGCTATGGCTTGTAGAATCCTCATATACGGCATCTAACTCCTTGTACCATACATTCATGTCCACATTTCCTGCAATGCCGCCTACACGCCCTTTAGAAGTATACTGCCATCCTACCATGTTCGGTACTTGCGGTTGATACTTCACATCACACTTGCCGTTATTCTTGCCGTACCGTGCGATCCACATGGGATAACTCACACCGCCATAAGGCTTAATGTATGTCTTGTAAAAACTTTCCCCAGTGTATACACCGAACTGTAATCCTGCATCGGTGATGACCTTGCCGTAAGCATTGATAATGGAAATAATATTTTTGCCAAGACCTTTCATAACGGCATCTTCAACATCAAGATATACTGTCACTTTTCTGCCATTAAGAATAGTAAGCACTCTTCTTGCATCAGATCGTGATTTTGCAACCGTTGTAATATATCCGTATTCATATACTCCGTGCACATGGACATTGTGCTCTTTACAACCTTTCCAGTTCTCTTCAAACTTCTTGTCCGGGTTCAAATCCTTACGGATGACTTTCAGAATAGCAAAATCAATACCGTTCTGTTTTACCGCCCACCAGTTAATCGTCCCCTGGTATGAGGACACATCGATTCCTGTTAAACTCATTTTTTTCTCCTTAATCCGGGCTTTCCGGCAATCCTTGTTCTCTTAATGCTTTTATTCTCTGTTTCATTTCCCATATTGCAATTTCTTCGTTGGATTCTTTATAAGCAGGCTCTTTTTTGCTTTCTTCAATTATCGGCTTTTTGATATACTCTGACTTTGCATTTTTGCTAAAACAATGGTCTATTGCTACACCAAATGCCGATATACCATAATTTCCAAACCAAGACCACATCTCTGTGTCTCTCTGCTTCATTTCTAGCTTGTACGCTTCTGCATAAGGCTCTAAATCCGCAGGGCAGGAAGAATCTATATCTTTTACTGTAAATCCGTATCCTTTTGTGCATAAAAGCCACATAGGACGTACTTCTTTACAGTATGTTTCCCATGTTAGTTCTCTGACTTCTCCGGTGCTTTCTTGGAGTTCTTCTCCTGCTCCTGTTTCAGGAGCTTCGCTAAAAAACCGTTTTCAAGCAGCTCTCCTTGTACATCAGCAAACAACTTCTGAATGTCAGATTCATCAGAATCGAAATAATCATCAAGCATGGAATAAACCTCGCTTAACTTTGCTTCTTTCTGCTCTTTGTTGTAAGGGTCGAAACCGTATTCATCAGAGTGGTATTTCTGTAAACCGACAAGAATCAGTTCCGGCAGTAACATGAGAATGTTATTCACGGATTCAATGCCGTCTTCCTGTTTTTCAAGGTTTGCCAGTTTCTTGATAATGTTGTTTTTTACGGTTGCTTCGTAACCGAATTTAATGTTCAGTTCCTTTTCTCCAAATTTTACTGTCAGCATATTTTATCCTTTCCCCAACATTTTGTTGGAAAGGAGCCGCCCGAAGACGGCTCTCTTTTGCTTAAATCAATGTTTCGTCTACCGTTTCATCATTGTCAGCCACGGCAGTGTTATTTGTTTCTGACTGACTTTCTATTTTTTTGTCAGTGTAATTGCTGTAGGATAACCGTTTTCGTCTTCGGTTACTGCAACAGTGTAATTATCTTCAATCCACTTCGGTACAGTAGCCTGTGCAATCGTAGCAGTTCCGGTCAGATGATCGCCTGTTGCTTCGTCCGGTGCAAAACTTTCCTGACCGATAAATGCGCAAATACCCTCTGAACCTTTTCCGTCAGTTCCATACAAGATGATAAAATCGAGTTTCTTTCTCTCGTTTGTCACCATTTCATCCTTGTACTTTTTCTCAAACGCTCCTTGCACTTCCATACTGTTAGCGGCTCTACGACCCATTTCCTGCGTCTCTACCAAATCTTCCAGTGTAGAAGTATCCACCATGTTCTGACTTCCGAACGGTGAAGGAATACTTTTTGCTCTCATAAGCAGTTTGTACGTTCCTGCCCAGTACTCACCAGTAGCAGCACTAGAACTAGGCTCTTTATAGGCAATTCTTGATTTTAAACCAGTAGCCATATTTACCTCCAATTTTGCATAAAAAATAGAGCCTTTCGGCTCTGTCAATAGTTACAATATATCATCAGCATCTACACTTCTTCTGAACCGTGCAGTGCTTCTGTATGTGTCCTGCGAAGTATTATTAAACTCCGGCATGGAAGTTATTTGAAATCGCAGACGTTTGAAAAGACCGGCAACCGTAGCCATGATAGCTTCGGCTTCTTCTTGACTTTTGTTTGTTATCACATCCACCTGGTATGATGCTGTGATTCCATTAACAGAACGTGCTTCAAGGTCTTGTCCTGTCTCTGCGAACGGCATAGCATGAAAGTACACCGTAGGGAATGTAGGGTCTGACAAATCCTTGCTTTTGTCCGTCACATAAGCTTTAGGATGGCTCTGTGGTATCTTCATTTTTAAGTACGATGCAATCTTGACTTTGAAATCTGATACCCACTGATATTCATTATCCACTACCAAACACCACCTTTGCTGTCTGTGATACAATATCACGAAGTTCTATTGCAGTCAGGTACATAAATGGTCTTGACGGCATACCTTCTGTAAAATACCATTTACCGTCATCCGCAGGATAAAACCATCCATATCTTCCATCCGCAAGTTGCCTTATGGTTTTTCCGCTTGCATATTGCCAGTCAACACCTTCCGGTAGTTGATATGGATATGGCGACTGCTTTCCAACAACACCAGTACCAAACTCCACGAAAGCCGCATGGTCTGTACCTGCAACCACCGCCCAAACACCGCCACCCTTTACGGAGCCAACATATTCCGAATGGATGCTTTGCAAAAGTTCCGATGTAAATATAGCATCGAGGTCAGCAATCTGTACTCTAGCAATCTCTATGCCCTTTTCTGCCAGTGTTTCAGCTAGTAGCCTGCATTTATAGGTTAAACTATTTTCATAGTCTTTAAGAGCCTTTACAGCCGCTTGTATGGACTTTTGGTCAAACAGGTTGATATTGATTGTCTTTCCCATATGTTCCTACCACTTCTTTAGAATAGTCACATCCGTGAATCCATACACCTTTTTCAGTGAAAATTCCATTTTCCAGTTTTGGAATAGTTAATTTTTCTTTGTCACATTCCATAGTCAATCACCTACTTCACCGTCTTTTGCAACAAAAACAAATCTGCTGTCAGTCCCTCGTCTGCAACGCCTTTGACAACATAGTCCGCAGTCTTGCTGTCCACAAGTCCGTCATCGTCATGACCTACTTCCGACTTCTTCCAGATAACATCCCCTGCCTTAATCGGCAAATAGCCTTTGTCGGTCACAATCTGACAATACGAACTGGAATCATCAATACCAAATTCCTTTACCAGTACTTCCGACAGCTTATTGCTGATGTTGGCAGAAAAAAGGACGGGTTCTAAAAATTCCGTAATCGTTCCTTTGATTGACGGAATTTTTTCACCTGCCACTTCATCGTAAATAATGTTACCGTTTTTGTCACGGTTATAAATCGTGACTTTTTCTCCCTGCCGTGAGTACTTCATGTCCTGCTTGTTAATGTCAAGCATCTTTCTTCACCTGCTTGTAAATCTGATTTACACCAGTGCTTGCCAAACCGGAAACAATTCCGACAGCAATCGCATTCAGTACATCATTTGCCGGAAAATCCGGAATAACATACATTCCTACTACTCCGAGAGTGCCACCGACAATGCCGACAACAACTGGAATGTAGTTATCCTTAATAACCGGAATCAGCTTCGCTCCAATACCGGCAAGATAGCAGATAACCACAATTGCTACACAAGTTCCTACCTGTGAAAAATCCATCATTCCTTACCTCCGTTTTTCAATCTTATTTCTTTTATTTCTTCATACATTTTAGTTGCCATTCCATTTCCACCAAGTGCATGATAAGCATTGTACATCTCAACAAAGTTTTCATACGCATAGCTTGGAATTTCTCCCAACTTCATGTACTTATCGTGATACTCAATAAGTTGCACACGCAAAAGAAGCATTGTTCCCTTGCTGTTCGCATCCCTATCTTTCTTTTGCTGCTTTAGGAGCCAGACGATGTAGCCTAATAAAATAGGCAGAACAATCGTATACGTCTGTAATAAAAATTCTTTCAATTCATATCTCCTAACTGTTTATTTTTTGGCACACCGCCCACCACCCTTAAAGTGTGCCGCCTGCAACCTTATTACTGGAATCAGTAACATGGTCACGCACAATCTTCTAAACCCCTCGATTTCGATGGGGTTATAAAACTTTTGCAAATGGAAATACACCCACAAACAGTTCTTCCCGGTCTCTCCATGTTCTCGACACACCATTCTCTGAATAGCTTGCCATGAAGTTTTCACCGGCTTGCGATCTGTCATACACAACAAGATTAACAACCACGGACTGAAATTTTTCAATATCCGCGGAAATCTTCTCTTCCGTGTAGCTTTCCGGGTACATTCTTTTTGCTCTGATGTCGGCTTCTGCTTGACTGATAAGCTGTTCCAAAAAAGGATTTTCTTCCAAATGGTCAAACACGACCTCGGAGCTTTCAGAATCACTTTTAGAATCAATATGAAATTGTTTCAGACGGATTTTTACTTGCTCCAAAGTCGTATATTCTGCCATGTGCTACCTCTTATTCATCCTTTGCAGTTACCGTAGTAATGCCTGCCTTTACTGCTCTGTAATTAGGATCACACTCGATAATCATAATTTCCTTGCCGGTTGTTGCTTCAATTTCAGAAGTGCCATCCCAAGTAGCATACGTCTTTACATTTCCAAGATAAGAAGGTAATTTACAATCATCTGCTACCTTGTATTTGTAAGAATTGTCGCCGCTTTTTGCAGGGGAAACGCTTACTTTCGTGTATCCATTAGTTGTTTGGCTTGCAGTGCTGTTCACTACCAATGTATCCAAACCGCTTTCTCCTTCGGTTAAAGTACCGATTACGATTCCATAAGGGTTAGGAATTACAGGAATAAACACGCCACTAGCCTTAGTCCACTCAGCAACCGGATCGGGAGTTGCCCACTGGGAAATAGTAATGAATTGCTTTTTGGACAGGCTTGTAAATGCACTTGCTTTTTCTTCTTCCGGAGTTACGCCCCAAAGTCCAGTACCAATCTTTCCGTTTCCAGTAGATACATAAAGAGTAAATACATTATCCGGTAAAAATCTCTTAGGAGTTCTTGTGGTATTTTCCTTGTTGGCAATTCCGTACATATCATCATCAATTACCATATTCAGACCATACAGGCTAAGTAACAGATTTGCCACTTCTGCCGGAGTAATTGCCATTCCAACGAAATTAACTCCCTTAATAGCTTTCATTATTCCTTCATTCTTAAGCATATAAGAGCGCATTTTGGTAGAAGTCAGTGCGGTATTGACAACATATCCTTTGTCAAGAGCCATCTGAACCATGTCTGCAATATCTCCAAGGATATCATGGGTAGGATCTTCCCAACCTTTCAGTGTCTTGAACTTATTTACTTTGAAGTCAATAGCAAAATTGAGACCATTTTCGTTAATGGTCATCTTACCAGTAGACATAACCTCCATTTTTGCGATTTCAGTTCTTGTCTTAACAGAATCAGACAGCCGACCCATATCGTCATATACATAGTCAATCAGGTTGCTTTCTCTTACACCATGATTTAGCAACTGGCGTAATCTTTCAGACTGGTTGATTTTTTCCTTAATCAGCAGCTTTTCTATGCTTACTTTTTCAAATCCAGGTCTTACACCAATAGCAGCCTCGGTATCAAATGCGTGTACCATTGCTGCGGTAGGAAGATCCATTCCCTCGGAAAGTCTTTCGTACTCTGCTTCAAGGTTCTCGGTCTTGATATCAGGGAAAAGACGGTCACCTACATAATTTCTTGCGATAGAATAGTTTTGGGAAAAATCCAATCTATCCTTGTCTGTAATCATAGATAATACACTGGGCATATTTATTTACCTCCGTAATTTAATCAAAATAGATGCCATTTGCCTTAAGGGCAGTCTCCGCACCGCTGTCAACAGTTACAGGAAGATTTTCCTTAATTACTCTTCCGGCAATGATTACGGAAATAGGCTTTTTTTCGTCATCCGTAATATCAACATCCTCAAACACAATTCCCTTCGCAGAGGAATTATTTGCGGGAACTACGGTTCCAGCTTTAATGATTTTCTTATCATCTACCTGTATTGCCATTGCTTGTGTTCCCTCAAAAGTTTTTAACACAAGTCCGACTTCACTTGCTAAAACGTTTACACCAGAAGTGTAAGTAGTGGTTTTCATGTAAGCCATAACGTTTATACCTCCTTGCTTACTGTTCGATTACATAGCGCTGATTATATTTCTTTGCCATTTCAGCACCTTTACTTTCAGTTCCATCACCACCGCCAGCACTACCACCGCCCGGATTTGTGGTTCCGTTTGCGATTTCCTGCTCTTTAGCCTGTGCCGCAGCAGTCTCTTTATCAGAGATAATTTTTCCGAGTACTTCGTAGTCAAAACTGCCGTCATCCTTGATAACCTGTGATGCCTGTTCAGCAGAAATGTTAAACTTGGATGCCGCATTGCTTCTCTGATCCGCAATAGCCTGCGTCTTTTCAAGTTCTGCGATTTTTGCATTTGCAGAATCAAGGTCTTTTTGCAGTCTTTCCGAATCGGATAAATCCTTATCTTTCATGGCTGTGTATTCCTTTTCCAACTCACGCAGTCTTGTCAACTCTTCACTGTTTTTGTTTGCTTTTGCGTTTGCTGCCTGAACATCCTTGCTATTCTCAGCAATGATTTTTTCAATCTGTTCATCAGTCAAACCCATAGCTGTCAGTTCTTCTCTCTTCATAAATTACCTCCGTTATGTCCTACGAATTTTTATACGGTGCAACGACACCGGTTGACATTGCCGGTTTATACGCTCACGGCATTGCGAATTTTTATAAAATAAAAACAGCTACCTATTTCTAGGCAACTGTCTTATTTTGCATTTGTTTTACTATTTCCTGTGCTTTCGCCATCTGCTCTTCTATATTGATAATGTCAGCAGTTTTCCACAGAGCATCAAGGTAAGGTTTGGAAAGGTTGAAAGTCTTTTCGCAATCTCCCCAAAGTCCAACCGTTTTGATTGCAATAAGAGGATGAATACCACATTGCAGAAGTTGCAGTAATGTCTGCGACTTGGTATACATATTATCTTGTGGACTGTGGTTGATCTGCACATCAAAATCTCTAAGAGTGATTTTCAGATCCTCTTTCTTAATGCGGATAACATTCAGCGCAACCTTGGCCAGTCTCTTCTCTGCTGTTTTAACAACCGGATCCTTAAGCCTTGCTCTTGATTTTGAAAAATCCCATCCGTTTCTCAGCTCAACCGCACCCTGCGTATCACCGCCAGTGTTTCCTTGCTTGTTCGGTATTCCCAAAATTGAAAGTGCGCTGTCTGTTAAATCATCCTTGGAAACCTGTGTCTGCGTTTGGTCAAGTTCCTGCGACATGACATCCACATCAGACTTATTGTCTTTATTTATGGACTTTACAACCAACGCATGGTTCATTTTCATTTTCTTGAACTGTTCTTCATCAACTTCACAGTTTACAAATTTGTACCATGCCTGGATAAACTGCTCTATACCATCCATTCTGTTAGACTGCGTATTATTGATTGCATCCAACAGATCTATAACAAGTTCAATATCAGATAATCGCTCATGGTTGTTCGGAAATTCTACAATCGGTATTCCACCAAATCCGTGAAGTTTCCATGTATCAGGAACAACCGCACTGTTTTTTATCTTACATTCACAGGATTCCGTGTAGCAGAGTTTGTACCACTCGCCATTTTCATCTTTTAACTCCTGTACCGCCAAAATCGGTTCTTCGGAACTGCGGTTGTAAATGACAAACGTGTTCAGAGGATTAGGTGCAACCACACGGATAGGCACATCTCCATTCACAATCTGAATAGCTTTGAATGATGTTCCGGTTGCCGACTGCCACTCACCAGCTTTTATATCTTTCTCATGCTTATTTGCATCTGCTAAGTAATCATTCAGTTCATCTACTGCCTTATTTACATCTTTATCATCTTTTCTGCTGACAAACTGAATAGGCTCTCCGTAAGTCTGACCGACCTTGAACTGTACCCACTCATAAGCATGATTCTCAACGATTTTGTTCGTTATATCCTCATTTGACAGCTTTGTTCTGTATAGTACCGGTTGATCTCCTTTGTAGTACTCCCACAAGTACTTGATAACTGACTTATTGTAATTAAAAACACCGATGCAATCACCAATAACCTTTACAATGTTGTCTTCGGTTATCTGCTCCACATCCGTATATGCAATTTTTCTACCGTGACAACCCTTTACAAGGTCTTGAAATTTCATAGTGTTCATATTTTCACCTACATAAATGTCATTCCGCTACTCTGATCTCTTTTTGGAAGTTTCTTGATTTCACGTTCTCCGGTCTCCGTATGGTAAACAACCATCTTATCGCAATTTCGGCACTTATATGTCTTGTCGATATGCGATTTTGCACTACATTCACCGACCAACCGTCCGCATCCCGGACAGTACACTCTAATTTTTTGGTTAAAAATCATAAATACCTCTTTTCTGCGCACAAAAATACCGCCCTTGCTGATAAGAGCGGTACTTCTGTAGTCTTCACATGATCTGAGGAGGAAATGAAAAATATCTTGGAATCTTTCTGCATCTTAATAGTATCACGGAAAAATCGGACATATCGGACAAGTTTGTTCAGATTAAATATAATAATCCAACCAAATAATGTAAAACTTGGTCTTGTGCATACGTAATTTTATTCCATCTCGCTTTTAATGGATCAATAATCAAATGTGTTGCAAAAACTATCGGCAACTGCCATGTCCACCCAAAAACAATTAGAAAAGGAAGGCAGTATAATGCACAGTGCACAAATAAATGATACCAATTTTTCCCTTTCGTTGATGCAATAAAGTCACATTGTAATACATAATCTCCAAATAAATGGCACAGCACAATTAACACTATTTCTTTAATAATTTGCATTGTTTATACCTCCGTATTATTTTAATTTGCCATATAACGATCAAATGCTTTTCTTACGCTATCCTCTGTGTTTCCACCACCGATTCTATCAGCGACCTTGTTCCATGATAATTTTTCAATAAATCGTAAATTTATGATTCGTCTTATACGACTGTCCTGAACGCTTGCAATAAATTCTTCGACTTCATTATTTTTTTGCAGTAAATCGTCCTCTAAAAGCTGTAAAGTAGCCTTTCTGGAATAAAGCAGTGTCCGTTTTCTGCTGTACTCCGGATAAGGGAATCCTTCAATACGAAAATGTTCAGTGCCGCCGCATCCACCTGATACGCTGTCAACAACATTCCCATCCGATTCAATTTTTCTGATATCCGATTCAAGTTTTTTAATCTTCTGCTGTACTTCTTTGATTTCTTCCTGTAAATCTATGTATTGAGATAAAACCTCTTTAGTCACCATAATCAATACCTCCGTCCGAAAGAGAATGGGTTTTGAATTGCTTCTACTTTTGCTACCCTGTTTCCGTTTGTAATTCGCAATGCAAAGTTTGAAAATACATCAGGCACATCATCTAACTGTTTTTTTCCTGAAACAGAATACCTTTTCAGTAACGACATCATTACACCGTATGGTTCGTTAGGCTTATACAATGATGGATCTTTGAATATTACGTGTTGTAAAATCCAGTTAGAGCACTGAAAAATTCTTGCTTCTTTGTTTGTCTCTGTCGGTGTGTCTGTGATGTTGCATATCCATCCTTTACTCTCTACACGCTTATTTACTTCCATTGCCACACGGTCACCGCCGGCATTACGCTCAAATTCGCACTCTTGCACTTTATTATTAACAAGTACATTTGCAGCATTTTCATACTGCATCTCATAATCCGCAGTATTGTCGCAAACAGCATCCACGCAGTAATAATCTTCTCCGTACTTTTGCAATACCGGAAGAACAAAAAAGTCGGTTCCTTTTCCCTTGGTATCGCATTGCCCGGTAATAATTTCCGGTTCCCCATGTGGCAGATTAAGATAACGTCTGATTTTTTCTTCCGGGAATAACAATCCCTCACGTTCAATAGGCTCCTGCTTGTAAAGACACCTATAAGAGATTTCATCCATGAGTAATTGTTGATCTTCAAAAAAAGCAACCGTAAATCCGGAAAATTCGTAGTCAAAATTGCTTAATCCTGTTTTTGGGTCAATATCCGCAACCGCAATTACTTTTACTCTCGGATTCCCTTCATACATATTTTGGATCCTACCGATTACATCGTTTACGCTCCACCTGGTAGCAATATGGATCTCTTTGCAATTCTTTCCGTCAGTATCTTGTGTCTTTCTTTGTCTTGCATCTACCGCATACTTGTCCCACAGTTTATCCAAAATTATAGGATTCATAGCTTCTTCGATGCCACCGATCATGTCATCTACGAACAAAAACTTTGATGCACGTACCTTACCAGCATTTTTACTTCCTACGGATGTGCACTGAACGGATGGAAATGGTTTATATTTGCCAATGTTAAACTGTTCCATTTTTGCATTTGTGCTAGTTACGGAAAGGTTTGGAAAAATTTCATTCCAAGTGTACTCGTCAGAATTTGTACAAATATCGTACACACCGTCATAGTACATACGTGTAATGTCTCCACTGTGGGAGTAAAAAAGGTTGAAATCTCTCGGAAACCATCCGGCAACCAACGCATTCAGTATTTTCTCGACCGTGGTTTTTCCAGCACCAGGGATAAGAGACACGCAGAGGATGTCGTATATATCATCAATCATGCCTTGAATGGCATCCATTAGACCGATTTTAAGAAATTGCTTTCTACGTGGCATATAGAACCGCTCTCTAGGTTCTCTTTTCTTTTCCAAGTATCGGTAGGCACTGTCCACAACCTTATTTTGTGCTTCAAGTAGAAGAACATCGTACAATTTATCTGTCAGAGAATAGTGCGTCTTGTTTGCAAAGGAATATTTTTCCAAATCCCATATGGTTCCTCCGGTTCTTTCCATGCAGAAACGCTCTACAATGCCTTTAGAACGGTTTGTTATCTGTAAGCCATAAGTTATATCCTTTTCACCGTTTATAGCCACTCTGCAGGCTTCTATGTACGCATCAATGACCTGTTCATCAATTCCCTTGCGCTGTATGTAATTGTCATAGCTGTTTACTGCCGATATAAGGCTCTGACTTGCCAATATAAAAGAGCCTCCTTTCCTTACATTTTGGAAATTTGGCTCTCTGCGTAGGCACTCTACGACTGGTGCTCTAAATATTCAATTTACTTCCAATCAAAATACGACCGTTTCCCACATACAGGGCACTTGATATTGTAACTGCCAAGACCATCATGCATTACACCCATT
>ENA-OPBD01000162-OPBD01000162.1-human-gut-metagenome-genome-assembly--contig:-NODE-162-length-57734-cov-5.525096_pt1 | contig 57734 bp, 95 predicted proteins | sample MGYA00241062_ERZ501440 | MGnify/ENA primary metagenome ERZ501440 (study PRJEB25962, sample SAMEA2042628) | human gut metagenome | biome: human gut; feature: human-associated habitat; material: faeces...
ATCATGCCAGTTTTTCCGAGGTATTTAAGCAAAAGCGAGGAGCGGGGAAAATTTCACTGCGCCGGAGCCAGTGGCGGCTTGCGGAAAAGAACGCGAGCATGGCTATTTGGCTCGGGAAACAATATCTTGGCCAGCGTGACGTTGTCGAGCTGGGTTTGCCGACTGATAACGCGCAGGAGGACGCGCTGAGCGTAAGCCTGCGCGAAATGGCGGAAGGGTTGGAGAGCGATGATTAGCTTAAAGCAGCGGAAAATCATTGCTTTCCCATATTCCAAGTATGACGCGCTGATTTGCGACGGCGCTGTGCGTTCCGGCAAGACCTCTATCATGATGTGGTCGTTTGTCCGCTGGGCGATGGAGAATTTCAGCGGTCATCGCTTCGGCGTGTGTGGCCGAACAGTGGATAGCTGCACAAAGAACATTATCGTGCCGTTTACGGCGATGAGCCTTGCGAAGGAGCGATATATCATCCGCTGGCGGCGCGGTGACAAGGTGATGGAAGTGCGGCGCGGAGCCGTGACGAATTACTTTGAAGTGTTCGGCGGTAAGGACGAGGCAAGCTATACACTGATCCAAGGCCGGACGCTGGCTGGTGTGCTGCTGGACGAGGTGGTGCTGATGCCACGATCGTTTGTGGAGCAGGCACTTGCACGTTGCTCTGTGGACGGTGCAAAGCTGTGGTTCTCTTGCAATCCCGGCAATCCCAACCACTGGTTTTACAACGATTGGATTCTGCGTCAAAGCGAAAAAAATGCGCTCTATCTGCATTTCGAAATGCAGGATAATCCGGGCCTGAGCAAAAAAACGCTCGAGCGCTTCGAAAAAATGTATTCTGGCGTTTTTTACGAGCGCTATGTGCGCGGGCGCTGGGTAGTGGCCGAAGGCCTTGTTTATCAAAAATTCGGGGAAGACTGCATCGTGCACGAGATTCCGACGGGCGGCGAATATTATATTTCCGTCGACTATGGCACGCACAATCCATTTTCAGCAGGGCTGTGGCACGTAACAAGTGAGCGGGCCGTACGGATCGCAGAATACTACTATTGCGGCCGGGAGGAAAAAGAAGAAAAATCCCCGGAAGAATACTACACGGAAATCAGGCGTTTGGCTGGCGGGCGAGACATACAGTGCATAGTCGTCGACCCGTCGGCAGACGCCTTTATTGCAACCATCAAAAAACATCACGAATACAAGGTTCGCGGAGCAGTAAATGACGTCATGGCCGGAATTCAAACAACATCCGAGATGCTGGCATCCGGGAAGGTTAAGATTTACGAGGGATGCGAAAATACAATTCGGGAATTTGGCCTGTACCGCTGGGACGAAAAAAGCGAAGTCGACCGCGTTGTAAAGGAAAACGATCACGCGATGGACGAATGCCGGTATATGGTAATGACGATTTTGAGAAAGAAATTCAAAAAGCACGCCTATGTTCCGGAGCTGGCGAGATAAGAAGGTGAAGCATGAAAACATATCAGGATTTTTTAGAGGTCGCCGAAAAATCGGATCGGGACAGAATGGAATTTGTTCTGGCGGCGATCAACGATCATAAAAACTCGGATCTGTACCAGCAGGCAAAAATTGCGCGGGAATACGACGAGCACCGAAATGTTACCATCATTACCGTGCAGAAGCTGCTTTATACGCTGTCCGGGAAGGCTATCCCGGACAACTATAGCGCAAATTACAAGCTCCGCAGCGCATTCTTCCCGATTTTCATGCGGCAGGAAACACAGTATCTGCTCAGCAACGGCGTGATACTGAAAAACGCCGAGAACAAGAAGCGGCTCGGCAGAAAATTTGACAATCAGATTCAGGATCTGGCGCGCTCGGCGCTTGTTAGCGGCGTGGCTTATGGCTTCTGGAACCTCGATCATCTGGAAGTGTTCACGGCCCTGGAATTTGTGCCGCTGCTGGATGAGGAAAACGGATCGCTTCGCGCCGGTATTCGGTTCTGGCAGGTGGCTGCGAACAAGCCGCTGCGGGCGACACTGTACGAGCCGGACGGATTCACACAATTCATCCGCAGGAGCGGGAAAGAGATGGAGATTTTAGCACCGAAACGCGGCTATATCTCCGTCGAAGCCTCGTCTGAGGTGGACGGAACAGAAATCTTGGAGTATCAGAATTACCCCGGATTCCCGATCATCCCCATGTACGGCAATCGCGCCCGGCAGTCCGAGCTTGTTGGCCAACGCGAGGCAATCGACTGCTATGATCTGATCAAATCCGGTTTCGCGGATACCGTAGATGACGCATCGATTATCTACTGGACGATCTCCAACGCAGGCGGCATGGACGAAATCGATATGGCGCGGTTCAAGGAAACCATGCGGCGGATCGGCGTCGGCCTTGTGGACGATGACGGCGCAAAGGCGGAGGCCCACACGCTTACGATTCCAGTCGAGGCGCGGGAAGCGCTGCTGAGCAGACTCAGCGACGATCTTTACAGGGACTTTCAGATGCTGGACACCACGAAAATACAGGGCGGGCAAAAGACGGCGACCGAGATCACGGCGGCATACCAGCAGATGGACAACAAGGTCGACGAATTCGAATACTGCGTCGGTGATTTCCTGTATCAACTTTTTGCACTGATCGGCATTGACGATGATCCGACATTTACGCGTTCGAAGATCGTGAACCAGCTGGAGCAGACGCAGATGGTGCTGCTTGCTGCGAGCTACCTTGACGACGAAACGATTCTGAGCAAGCTGCCGTGGCTTACGCAGGAGGAAATCGCAAACATTTTGAAGAGGAAAAGCGCGGAAGAATTAGAGCGATATTCCACGAAAGATATGGAGGAATAGACGTATGAGCAGCATGGTACAGGGCGATGCGTACAGTCTGGCCGTCACGGTCAAGAACAACGGGCAGGCTGTCGAGATCGACGATATTGAGAAGATCGAAATGACGCTTCTGTATTTGCAGAAGTATTACCCAGGCCAGATCACATACGCGGACGGGAAATTCTATTTCCCGCTGGCGCAGGAAGAAACATTCCGCCTGCCGAAGCTCTGCCAGATGCAGGTGCGCGTGAAATTCAAGAGCGGTGACGTGATTGGCTCGGAGATCAAGCAGATCGACGTTGCGCACGCGCTATCAAAGGCGGTGTTGTGATGGGCGGCATTGAATTTGAACTCAAGAACCGCGACCCGATCGACGTTTCCTTTAACGTTTCCGTGCGTGCTGGCGGCGGCTCCGGCGGCGGAGGCATTGCATCGGCGCAGATCGACGAGATCCGCGTGCTGACAAAATCGGACTATGACGCGCTGGACAAAAAGGACGCGCGGACACTGTATCTGTTGGAGGGATAACATGCTGGCAGTTGGAATCAAACGCATTCTGGAGCTGTTCATCGGCTCCATGGGCATCAAATCCGCCCGCTTGGGCACAGAAACCATCTACGAAAGGCCTGGCGGCTTTTTGTACATCGAACTCACAAGCGAAGAAAGGGGATAAATCCAGATGGCAAGTTTTTTCAATCTGACACTTGATACGCTGGCACCTGCCGGCCTATCGCTGATCCTGAACGACGGCGCGCAGTACGCGACCAGCGCGACCGTCACCGCGAAGATCTCAGTCACCGACGCCGCGACGACCGGCTACCAGATGAAGATCTGGGGCACAAAGGCGGCGGCAAAGGAAGCAGATGCGTCGTGGGAGACGTTCGCCGCAACAAAATCCATTACGCTCCCGGACGGCGACGGCCTGAAGACGATCTATGTAAAGGTGCGCGACGACGTCGGCAACGAATCGACTGCGGCCAGCGACTCCATCACGCTCAACACCTCGATCCCCGCCGTGACCATCACCGGCCCCGACAAGAGCCGCATTTCCAAGGTCACGGGCTACGACGCAGCGGCGTTCTCCTTCGTCTGCGATGTGGACTTTGAGGAATACACCGTCCGCGTCGTCCCGGCGACGAGCAGCCTGCACACGGCGGGCACCCAGATCCCGACGACGGGCGGCTCCACCAACGTCAGCGGCACGGCGGGCGGCTACAAGAAGAACACCGCCATCAACGTCACCGTCAAGGGCGCGGATCTCGAAGCAGCGTCCTCCGGCGACGGCGTGAAGATCGTGAAGGTCTTCGTCAAGAACGCCGCCGGGACGTGGAGCGCAGCCTAATGGCCGCGCCGGAGTTGACCTTCTCCATCACCGGAAACAAGATATCGGCAGTCTCGGGATTCGACTCGATCACCGTCACATTCTCGTCGGACATCGCCTATACGGCTTTTGAGTGCCGCGCGACGAAGTCCGGCGAGGATTGGGGCCGCGGGAAGGGCGCTTTGATCGCGTCCTTCTCCCAGACCCCGGCGGGCACGCAGCGCACCTTTGAGGTATACGACGATTTTCTGCTTTCCGGTGATGGGGAATACCGCATTTCGCTGTTCGCGCAAAGCGCGGACGGCAGCTGGAACGACAACTACGGCTTTATCCCGCTGGGAGAGTCGCAGGCGCTGAAGACCGCGGACGGCGAGGATTTTCTGTGTATGAAGGAGTGATCGTATGGCTTACAACAGCCAGTTTACCGGCGCGCAGATCGACGAGGCTATCGCCGACGTGCGCAGCAACAAAGACGCGTGGAACGGAAAGCAAGATGTGATCCTCGCCTCCGGTGCGGCCGTCGGGGACCTGATCAAGGTCAAGGCGGTGGACGCCAGAGGGAAGCCGACGGCGTGGGAGGTGGCCGCGGCTGGCACGGATTATCTAACGGAAGCGCCCGTGACGAGCGTGAACGGGAAAACAGGAGCTGTCAAGGTTCGCGAAGTGCCGTCTGTCACCGCCGCTGATAATGGAAAATTTCTGCGGGTTGTTTCCGGTGCGTGGGCGGCGGTAGAGATCGCAAACGCGAATGGAGGGAGCTTCTGATGGCTGAATATTTGACAAACACAACCGACCTAACAAAGGTTGCGTCAGCTATCCGGGAGAAAGGCAGCACATCTGACCCGCTGGTCTACCCGGACGGATTTGTGACAGCCATTCAGGCCATTCAGACTGGCACAGAACTGCAAATCATTGTAACTGTGAAATCTGGTGCAACCGTTACTGCTACAAAAGGAAGTCTGTCTGTGAGCGGTACATCGATCAATGGAACGTGCACGCTTACCGTACCGGAAGCCGGAACATGGAGCGTATCCGCGACGCTGGACGGGAAAACATCTGACACAAAAGCCGTAACTATCACGGACAGTTACGCGGTGTCGCTTAATTTTGTATATCCGACACTGAATAAAAATACTTGGGAAACAATAAAAGATATATCCGACGCGGGACAGGGCGCGAACTATTGGAGCATTGGCGACCGAAAGGCGGTAACGCTAAACGGCACGGTTGGACATCTTACACTATCTAATTACACAATATACGCATTTGTCATTGGATTCAACCATAATGCGAGCCTAGAAGGGGAAAACCGTATTCATTTCCAGTTAGGCAAAACGGCGCTCTCCGGCGGTACGGACGTGTGTTTCTGCGACAGTTACTATACCTCGCCCGTTTCGACAACCGGCTATTTCTCTATGAACAGTAGTGCAACGAACTCCGGCGGATGGGCGAGCTCGCAAATGCGTACAAATATTTGCGGGACAAGCCTCTCGAGCTATTCCGGAACGATTATCGCAGTCATTCCGGCGGCGCTCCGTGCAGTCCTAAAGTCCGTTACCAAGTACACGGACAATACGGGAAATAATAGCACATCCGCGAGTGCGGTCACGGCGACAAAGGATTACTTTTTCCTCCTCTCGGAGTTTGAGGTTTTCGGGAGCATTTCGAGAGCAAACTCGAACGAGGCGAGTAAGCAAGCGCAGTACGCCTATTATTCCGCTGGAAACAGCAAGGTAAAGTACAAGCACAACGGAACGAGCGCCGCCGCTCGTTGGTGGCTCCGTTCTCCGCTTGCGAGCAGCTCCGACGGTTTCGAGAATGTGAACACCAACGGGACAGTCGAAGACCGCACCGCGCGCGCTTCCTTCGGCTTCCCACCCGGCTTTTGCGTATGAGGGAAAAGCGCATGGAGTATATCGTGTATAAGCGTTTCCGCGGGAATGGCATCGATGGAGAATTTAATCTCCGATATGGAACTGCGGTATCGGAGATTGAAGGGTTCCTGTTTGCAGCAGATGGCAGGCGGATATGCGCTGCGACATCCGAAAACGGATGGGAGCATTTTAGGCAGAATACACCAGAGGGCGCGATGCGGCAGGAAATGCTTGAGCGCCTTTATCGCTGGTATGAAAAAAACGGCTGCGGTGAAGATTTTACGGATGACAAATGGCCGGGGCAGGAAAACGGCTACTGGAAAAATCGGTTGAGAACAGCAAACACAGAGCGATTAGAGAAAATCTATCAAGAGAAATTTGGAGGGACACCATGTATGCAGTAAAACAGGACGGTGCATTTGCCGGGTATGCAGACAACATTGTGCTCATCCGATTGCACAGCAACGGTTGCTATGTACCGTGTAAGGAAACCGAGGCCGAGGGATTTTGCGCGAAGATGGCTGTGATTATTACGGATAAAGAAGGAACTGAGCATCAGGTGCTTTCTGACATGGTGTTCCATCTCGCTGGTTACACGCTGAAAGGCACAGAGCCGGAGGGCAGCTATGAGGAAATGGGTGCGGCACTACCACTCACAGATGCAGAAACAGCAGCGAAAATTTTACTTGGGGAGACAGAGTGATGAGTTACATAGAAAGAGCCAGAGCATTGCGTCCGTATATCGAAAAAGCGTCGATTAGCTTACCTGATGAGGATGCGCTGCAAGCAGTAGAGTTATTCCCACAGTGGGTGACAGGCCATTCTTACGCGGTCGATGATCGGCTGCAATACAATGGCGTATTATATCGCGTGGTGCAGGCACATACCTCACAGGCAGACTGGACACCGGATATTACACCGGCACTGTTTGTGATCGTTTCACTAGATGAATGGCCGGAATTTGTGCAACCTACGGGTGCGCATGATGCCTACAATAAGGGTGACAAGGTGACGTTTGAAGGCAAGCATTACATCAGCTTGATTGACGGGAATGTATTTTCACCAGCGGAATATCCGGCTGGTTGGCAGGAACAGGCGTAAATTTGAGAATATGGGAGGAAACATGGAGCCTCATTATTGCAAATACGCCTACCGCAAAAACGGAGACGTGAGCTTGCATTGCCGGTATCTGACGGAAAAAGGGGCGAGGCAGGGAAAAAGGCCGACTGGACAGACGCGGCCTTCGTGCCGATCTGATAAACACAGAAGGGAGACACCATGGACACCAAAACCATCATCGTTACCCTCGTCTGCGCCGTGCTCGGCGAGGCGGATAGAAGTGTATGAGCACAAGCAACACCGTCTGGAAGAAAATGACCGACGCAGAGCTCGCAAAGCTTGAAAAGCGGATTGCTGCGATATACAGGGAAGCGTATAACGATCTGACGGATACGATCAGGGATTACTTCGGTAAATTTGCAGCGCGTGACGCGGTGGAAAAGGCGCGCATGGACGCTGGGGAGATCTCGGAGGATCAATACAAGCAATGGCGGCTTGCGCAGATCGGGCGCGGAAGGCGCTTTGAGGCGCTACGGGATAAGGTCGCAGAGCGCATGACAAATGCAAACGTTGTTGCGGTTGCGTATGTCAACGATGCAACGCCGGGCATTTACAGTTTGAACCGGAATTTCGCGGCGTACACCATTGAGCAGGTCACCGGTGACGTTGGCTTCGATATCTGGGACGAACAGACCGTGAAGCGCCTGATCTCAGAGCAGCCGGAGCTTATGCCGTACTATCCGGAAAAGCGGGCGCTCAATCGCGGGATAGATCTTGCATACGGGAAAAAGCAGATCACGGCCAGCGTCACTAGTTCCATTTTACAGGGCCGGAGCATCAAAGGCATGGCGGATGATCTGCAAAGCCGCATTACCACCATGAACCGCGATTCCGCTATCCGGACAGCTCGAACGGCAGTCACGGGCGCGCAGAACGCCGGACGGCTGGATTCCTATTATGCCGCTGAGAAAATGGGAATCAAGTGCAGAAAACAATGGATGGCGACGCTCGACGGAAGAACCCGCCACTCCCACGCCATGCTCGACGGCGAAATCGTCGACAACGACAAGAAATTTTCCAACGGCTGCCGCTACCCAGGCGACCCAAACGGCCCACCGTCCGAAATCTATAACTGCCGCTGCACACTGGTATCCGAGATTGAAGGAATCGACACCTCCGGAGGCAAGCGCCGCGCCAGGAACCAGGCGACCGGACGGAATGAGCTGATTGAGAATATGAGCTATGCTGAATGGGCAGGGTGGAAAAAGAAAAATGGACGTTAAATTTATCGACAACTCCGAAGAAGTGAAGTCTGCTATGCACGACGCGCTGATTCGCGCCCTAGAAAAGATCGGCATGACGGCCGAAAAGTATGCAAAGCGGCTTTGCCCGGTGGACACCGGCAATCTGAGGAACAGTATCACGCACCGCGTAGATGAAGGGGAACCGGCTGCATACATCGGAAGTGACACGGAATATGCCGCATACGTCGAACTCGGAACCGGCAAGTATTATCCGGGTGGGAGACCTACGCCGTGGGCGTATCAGGATGCGAATGGGAACTGGCACTGGACGGCTGGAAACAAAGCACAGCCGTATTTGAAGCCCGCAGCAGCGGATCATGCGGCGCAATACCGGAAAATCGTCGAAGATGAGATGAAAAACGGATAAAGATTGCGTCCCAGAGCCATAAATATACGGTATAAGTGTGGTAACAGCAAAGAAATGACTGTTGCCACATTTTTTGTTCTGTCGCGGCAAAGCACCGCCGACAAGGGAAAGGAAGATAGAACATGGCACTGACGCGAAAGCTCCTGAAGGGCATGGGGCTTACAGAAGAGCAGATAGATACGATCATTGAGGCGCACACCGATACCGTCGACGGGCTGAAAAACGACCTTGCACGGTATAAGGCAGACGCTGAAAAGCTCCCCGGAGTACAGGCGGAGCTTGAAAACCTGAAAGCCAAAGGCGACGATGGATGGAAGGATAAGCACGATAAGGTCAAAAAGGAATTTGACGACTACAAAAGAGAGCAGATGCAGAAGGAAACCAAGAGCGCGAAGGAATCCGCGTATCGGGAACTTTTGAAGTCTGCGGGTATCAGCGAAAAACGAATTGATTCGGTTTTGAAGGTCACCGATCTTTCTACGGTTGAATTGGAAGACGGCAAGATCAAGAACGCCGATGATTTGAAGAAGTCCATCAAGGAAGAGTGGGCAGATTTCGTTGTTACCACGAAACAGAAGGGCGCGGACACCAAAGACCCGCCCGCAAACAACGGCGGCGCTATGAGCCGGGACGACATCTTCAAAATCAGGGACGCGTCTGAACGGCAGGCAGCAATTGCCGCAAATCTCAATTTGTTCGGAAAGGAAGAATAATATGGCAGCAAAAAACAACCTGACCATGACAAGCGACGTTCAGGTAACCGCTCGTGAAATCGATTTTGTAACCCGCTTTGCGCGGAACTGGCAGCACCTGCGCGACATTCTCGGCATTATGCGCCCCATCAAAAAGCAGCCGGGCACCGTCCTGAAATCCAAGACCGCAAGCGTGACTCTCGCGCAGAGCGTCGGTGAGGGTGAAGAGATTCCCTACTCCAAAGCTACTGTCATCGAGAAGGACTATGCGAACATCAACGTCGAAAAGTACGCGAAGGCGGTTTCCATCGAGGCGATCAAGGAATACGGCTATGATGTCGCAGTCGCGATGACCGATGAAGCTTTCCTGTATGAGCTTCAGACCAACGTCACGAACCGGTTCTACGACTACCTGAATACCGGTATGCTGACCGTCAGCGAAACCAACTGGCAGCGCGCGCTTGCGATGGCGAAGGGCGCTGTTATCAACAAGTTCAAGCAGATGCACCGCACCGCGACCAACGTTGTTGGCTTCGTGAACGTGATGGATCTGTACGATTACCTCGGTGGCGCAGACATCACCATTCAGACCGAGTTTGGATTCCAGTACATCAAGAATTTCATGGGCTACAGCACGGTTTTCCTGCTGTCCGACGATGAGATCAAGCGCGGCCGCGTGATCGCGACGCCGGTTGAAAACATCGTTCTGTACTATATCGACCCGGCTGACAGCGATTTCGCCCGTGCCGGTCTTGACTACAGAACTGATGGCGAAACAAACCTTGTCGGCTTCCACGTGCAGGGTAATTATTCCACCGCCGTCTCCGAGTCCTTTGCGATCATGGGGCTCACCCTGTTTGCGGAGTATCAGGACGGCATTGCCGTTGCTGACATTGACGAGACCCCGTCGCTCGGCACGCTGACCGTTACTCCGGCAGCCGGAACCGCAACCGGCGACACGAAGATCACGGTAACGCCCGCAAAGGAAGCAAGCGGCAACGTCTACAAGTACAAGGTAGGCGATTCGGCTGAGACTGTCACCTACGGCCAGAACGTCAGAACGTGGTCGACGTGGGACGGCAAGTCCGATATCACGGCGGCTACGGGCAAGAAGATCACAGTCGTTGAGGCTGATGCGACTTACAAGGCGCAGAAGGCTGGCAATGCGACGGTAACGGCGAAGTGATGGAGGTGGCGGTGTGATGCTGACTGAATTATGTGGCGTGCTTCGGAACTGGTTTGAAACTGACAGAATCAGTGGTACGTACACGGTCGAAAACGGCAGCATCACACTGCCGTTTTTGCAAAACGGACAGTTTTTCCGTGTGGTGGGTTCTGTTTTCAACGACGGAGTTCACCAATACCCGGATTACGCGATGGCAGACGAGACATTTGACGGCTCTATCTGGCCGATGTCTGTTCCTCCCGCGCTTCTCTGCTTGGGAGAGGAAATCAAGGCGTGGCAGGAAAAAAACGGCGACGCAGCAGCAAGCCCGTTCACCTCGGAAAGCTTCGGCGGGTATAGCTACTCGAAGGGATCAAGCGGAAGCACGTCCGCGAGCGGGGCCGTGACATGGCAGACGACGTTCAAATCGCGCATGAACCAGTGGAGGAAGATCTGATATGAGTTTACTTGATGATTTTGCCCGCCCGTGCGTGCTGCTCGAAAAAAGCCGCACACCGGATGGAGCGGGCGGATATATCACCACATGGACGGATGGCGCGGAGTTTATGAACTATCAGGCGCTTGACACGTCCATGGAGGCGCGCAGAGCGGAGAAAGAGGGCGTGACAAGCGTTTACTCGGTGCTTGTGCAAAAGGCCGTACCAATCGATTATAACGACTTCTTCCGCGACAAGACGACCGGCGAGACGTACCGCGTCACGTCCGAGCCGAAGGATAAACAGACGCCGAAGTCCGCTAGCTTTGCCCTGAAATACTTCACTGCTGAAAAGAAAGCACTGCCGACATGACAAAAGACAAAGCATTGCACGCGTGGTTCTCACAATTCCTGACGGCCTATCCCGCGTCCAGCGTGCCGGACGACGCCGTTTTCCCGTGGCTGACCTATGAACTGATCACAGGCGCGTGGGACAGCGGAGAAATCGGCCTGACAGTAAATCTGTGGTACTACACCACGCAGGAAGCAGAACCGAACGCGAAAGCGCAGGAAATCTCGGACGCTATCGGCTTGGGCGGCGTGTTTGTGCCGTGTGACGACGGCGCAATCTGGATCAAGCGCGGATCTCCGTGGTGTCAGAACGTCCGGGACGATTCTGATGCAAATATCAAGCGGCGGTACTTGAACATTACAGTCGAGTACATCACCGCAAACTGAAAGGACTGATTTCATGGCGAAATTCACAAAAATACCTGCTGATACCTTCAAGCAGCTGCAAATCAACGCCGGTGTAATTCTGAGCGATTTCACACCGGCGACCGGTGCGTTTGAACCAGAAAATCAGCTGGGCGCAACGACCGGCGGCATTACGTTCGTGGCGACACCGACGTTCTCTGACTACGGCGAAGATGTAGATAATTGCCCCAAGAATACACTCGAACTGAAACGGCTGGATGACGTGGACGTAAAGTGTTCCGGAACGTTTGTCACGGTGACGACCACATCTGCCAAATCCCTTATGGCGGCGGCGGACATCGACGGCACGGACGCAACGAAAGTTGTTCCGCGCCGCGACCTGGACAGTGCCGACTTCAAGGACATCTGGATTGTCGGCGACTACTCTGACAAGAACGGTGCAACCAATGGCGGCTTTATCGCAATCCGTTTGATGAATGCGCTTTCTACCGGCGGATTCCAGCTGAAAACCGCCGACAAGGGCAAGGGACAGATGGCGTTTGAATACACCGCGCATTATTCGATCTCAAAGCAGGATGTCGTGCCGTATGAACTGTACATCAAGGCCGGTACGGCAGAAACCTGATAGGAGGCCGATATGAAACTTTCGGAATTCAGCACCGATAAGGCGGCAGATGTCCTCTGCGAAATCAGCGTATACGCGCTGAACATCGTGGCAGACGAAGAACTCAGGGGAAGCCTGAAAAAGCTGACAGACGACGAAAAGCCGCAGACAGTCGGCGAGAGGTACGCAATCGGCGTGCAGCGCATCGGCCAGTGGATCCCGCTGATCCTGAAAAAGCATAGAGAAGACGCGTTTAGCATTCTGGCTGTGATAAACAGCGTGACAGTTGACGCGATCCGGGAGCAGAACGTTCTCGTTACAATGCGGCAGATCCGGGAACTGGCCGAGGACAAAGATCTCACTGATTTTTTCAAGTCGTGCGCGTCGGAGGCGAAAGCGTAACGCTTGCGCTGCTGGCGGCTCCAAAGATAAGCGCGGGAGGGCTGATTCGCCTTTTGCCGATTTTGATAAAGCGGCAGAACGAGGAATCAGCCTTTCGCATTTATGCGGCGGAGTGTATGCGCACGATCACGGAAAATACAGCGAAATTCGCGGGCGGAAGCTTTGTGCAGGCAAAGTACACCGACATCATCAGCCCGAAGCCGCAGGATAACCGAACCTGCGAGGAGATCACCGCCGACGTTGTACGCCGGTGCGGATTGAAGGTGAAAAAATCCAAAGATGAATCTGTTTGAACTTTTTGTAAAAATCGGCGCCGATACGTCCGAGGCAGACAAGGGCATCGACGAAACCGGGAAGAAAACATTCGGCCTCGGCGAGAAGATTAAAAACGGCCTTGCTACTGTCGGCAAGGCTGCGGTAGTCGGCGTGACGGCAGCGGCGACGGCAATCGGCACGATCGGCACAAAGGCGGTCCAGGCATACGCAGACTATGAGCAGCTCGTCGGCGGCGTGGAGACGCTTTTTAAGGATAGCCAAGATAAAGTCATGGAGTACGCAAACAACGCGTATAAAACCGCTGGGTTGTCTGCGAATGAGTACATGGAGACGGTGACAAGCTTTTCTGCATCCCTGCTGCAGTCTCTCGATGGGGATACCAGTGCAGCGGCAGAAAAAGCAAATTTGGCGCTGACTGATATGTCCGATAATGCCAACAAAATGGGATCGGACATGACTTTAATCCAAAATGCATATCAGGGCTTCGCAAAAGCAAACTATACGATGCTTGATAACCTCAAGCTCGGCTACGGCGGCACGCAGGCCGAAATGCAGCGCCTCCTTGAAGATGCGGAGAAAATTTCCGGTATCAAATACGATATTTCCAGCTATGCGGATATCGTAGATGCAATCCATGTCGTGCAGACCGAAATGGGCATCACCGGCACGACCGCAAAAGAAGCCGCGTCCACAATTCAAGGCTCGTTCGGTATGGTAAAAGCCGCATGGAAGAACCTCGTGACCGGCCTCGCCGACCCGGATCAGAATCTCGGAACTCTCGTGGGCAACTTCACGGATTCCATTGTCGTTGCGGGCAATAACCTGATCCCGCGCATTCAGGAGCTTTTGCCGCGCATTGTGGAGGCGATTACTACGCTGATGGTAACCGTAAGCACGCAGCTTCCGGGCATACTCGGATCCACCCTTCCCTCGCTTATTGAGGGCGCATCAAATCTGGTTACCGGGCTTATGTCCGCGCTCCCGGAAATCCTTACCGTTCTGGGCGATATTGCGCCAACAGCAATTGGAATTCTAGTCCCGGCCATAGTCGAGCTTCTGCCGGAAATCATTCAAACCGGTATAGATGTTGTTATCTCTCTGGTACAAGGCATTACGGAGACGCTTCCGGAATTGATCCCGGCGGCAACAGAAGCAATCATCAAAATCGCTGAAACGCTGACCGACCCTGGCAACCTCGGGAATTTGGTAGATGCGGCACTTGAGATCATCCTCGCTCTGGCGGACGGAATCATTGACGCCGTCCCGAGGCTGCTTGAGGTGGCTCCCAAGATTATCACAAATCTCATCACCGCGCTTATTGAAAACTTCCCCAAAATCATAGAATCCGGTGTAAAGCTTGTCATGTCGCTCGTCGACGGCCTGATTAAATCCATTCCGCAGCTTACTGCGTCTGTGCCAAAGCTTATTATCGGGATTGTACAGGGGATTCTTAACAATCTTCCGCAGATCATCATGTCCGGCCCGCAAATCATTATGGCGCTTATTGAGGGGCTTATTAGCGCAATCCCCGAGTTGATTCTGGCAATTCCAACGCTGATCCAATCGATTGTAGATACGTTCCTCGGCTACGATTGGGGCAGCATCGGAACGAATATCGTTGACGGCATCAAGAACGGATTCCTGCATATGTGGGAGAGCCTAAAGCGGACGGTAAGCGATATGGTCGATGGCCTTGTAAGCGGTGTCAAGAGCATCCTCGGTATTGCGTCCCCGTCTAAAGTCTTCGCCGGAATCGGCGGCTACATGGCAGAAGGACTTGGACAAGGCTTTGACCGCGAAATGACTGACGTTCGGAAGAATATCGAGGATCAAATGACCTTTGGCACAACATCCTTCTCCGTGTCCGGCGCGGCAAAGTCCTCCGTCGGTGTTGTGAACGGTCTGCTTGCCAACAATCAGCCGAACCCGCTGACACAGGTGAATCTTGTCGTTGACGGCCAAACGCTGGCGCGGGTACTGTTTGACCCGCTGCGAGGCGAAATTCTGCAAAGGGGTGTGTCACTTGCGTAGAATTAAAATCACGGACGGCACAAACACAGTCACCCTTCTGCGTGATCTCGTGTTCACGATTCAGCCAAAGGATATTGGCGCAACCGCGACAATGGCGTCCGGAAAGACGGTTATGGATATCATCGGGGTAAAAAATGAATTGATAATCCCAACGGGATGGCTTTCTGTCACGGACCTCAGGATGCTGCGGAGCATGATCAACGCAAAGCACGTCCTGAGTGTGACGTACCCTGATGTTGACGGCGATAAAACACGGGATTTCCTGTTCAGTCAGCCGGAGTACAAGGCCATTATCTACGATGAGGATGGGGTTTCCCAGTGGTGCGGCGTTACAATCACCGCAACGCAGCAAGGGGTGGACTGATGCAAAAGGTATCAAGTGGATTTACGCCGTTTTCTGCCGTCCGGGATATTGGAATGCTCGTCCGGTTTTACCTCGTCGATCCATCCGCAAAAAAGAACGGAACGGTTTCGGCATCGGATTCCGCGCCGGGGACCAGCGCAAGCGAGACAATCAGCGAAAACGAAACCATATCCGGGAATTTTGCCGGGCTGGAGCTGAATCGATGGATGCTGGATGGCACAATTGATACCCCAAATGACGGATTTGAAGGGCAGCAAACAGGTTGGTGGAGCGGGGAAGTTTCGGACGAAAATGCGGAGCTGGACAGTACCCTTACCTTTGAGTTCTCCGCGCCGGTGTCGACCGTTGGCTGGTCGCTGCTGTTCGACGATAAAATGCAGCAGTATCCGGCCCAGATCACACTAACCGCATACGGGAGCGACAACGCCGTGATTGCAGCCGCAACAAAAGTGATCACACAGGTTCGGCAGAACATCAGCCTGCCAGCGGCAAATTACACAAGGCTGACGCTTCAGTTCGATAAGACGTACTTGCCGAAAACACGGGCAAGGCTGCGGCAGATCGATTTCGGCCTGACGGAAACATATGAAAACGATAGCCTGGCAAATGTGCAGATCGTGGAGGAAGCGTCCGTTTCCTGCGATGCTTTCCCGTCGAGGCAGATATCCTTTACGCTTGATAACGCTGATCACAGATACAACATTCTTAACCCGGACGGCATATTTGCAGTAATCCAGGATGGGCAAAAGCTCCTTGCAAAGTGCATCATAAACGGCGAAAGCGTAGACGTCGGGGAATTTTTCTTCACGTCGGTAACGGCAACAAATTCTGGCGTAACGGCGCAGCTGGTGGGCAATGATATGGCAGCGGCGCTCGATCGGGTAACATATGAATCAGGAAGCGCTACCGCGTGCGAACTGCAAGCGGCGGTCGCCGCCGTCCTGGACGGCTATGATATCACGGTAAGCTATGGCGGCAATGCGGCAGAAAGAACAGTTGTTCCCGCAATTCCCAGAAAAGCAACGCGCCGGGAAGCAATCCGGCTGCTGGCACAGGCGGCCATGTGTTCCGTGTGGTTTGATAGAGCTGGGGAGCTGCATATTGCGGAGCTGTCATCCGGTGTTGTGCGCGGGGCCATAACGCCGAACGAACTGTATGATTACGACGGTGTGAGAATCGCGGAAGCAGTTGACTGCGTGGAACTGCACATCAAGAGCGATTACTCGGATAGCGTCGACGAAACGGTAACAGCCGGGAGCGGAAAAAACATCAAGAGCATCAGCAATCCGTGCGTGGCCCCAGAAAACTATCAACGCGTCGCTGCGTGGTTGCTGGCACAGTATAACCGCCGCAAAATCTATAGCGTAAAAAACCGGTGCAACCCGGCGCTCGAAACCGGGGACACGATCAAAATTTCGGACGCATTCGGACAGAATGAGAGCGCGGTGCAGACGGGCCTCGCGCTAACATTTGATGGGGGGCTTTACGCAATCACAAAAGGAGTGGGTGTATGAGCACGATTATCGATACCCTCATCACCGACCGGACGCAGGCGGACGTGGAGCGCGTCAAGGCGCTTGCCGGGAAGGGCTTTGCCGCCATGACTTCCGACGAGCAGGCGGAATGGCTTGCTGGGATGAAGGGCGCGTACAACGCCTCTGATCTCAATCGCGTGGGAACCGCCCTGAACTATCTGGCGGCGCGCCTCAGCTCGATCTGCGGCAAGAGCATCGCGTGGACGGCTAAAACCGATTGGGCCGTAACGGACATTATAACGGCTTCACAGGCCGTGGCATACCGCAAGCAGGTGCAGGACATTCGCGACGCGCTTGCGTATCCTGCCGGGACGCCGGACGTGCCGCAGCTGGCGCGCCTGACCTACATCGGCGCGAATGATATCGAGCGCATTCTTGCGCTCTGCGAAGACTTAATCGTCAACGTTGCAAAATCTTTTCGCCACACCGGCGCGGCGGAGTGCGCCGCAGGAGGATTACTCACATGAAAGATAGGCAGCCAACACAGGTTTTAGCCAACGGCGCGATCCGGTATGGCGTCTATAACGCCGACGGCACGCTCAATCACTACGAATACCTCAAGCGCGAGGATGCGCCTACCGTCGAGGGAACGCCCCTCAACAAGGCGAATCTCCTGTCCGATACCACTGCCGCGAAGATCTGGCCCGGCTCGAAGAAGCCGGACGACCCGACCGTGAACGACGCGCTTGGCAAGCTTTCGGAGGGTACGGCCAAAGTCGGCGACATCGCTATCACCGCCCGCACAGACCTCTCCGATGCATGGCTCCCGTGCGACGGGCGCACTGTATCACAGGAGCAGTATCCAAAACTGTTTTCTGTGCTCAGAAGCTCTGCCGCGCCGCTTCCGTGGGCGTTGAAGACATCGAATATTCAGCCTGTAGCTATGTGGTATCTGAATGGGGAATGGGTCGGCCTACACGACAGAAAGTTCTGGACGTCGCCCGATTTGGGGACGTGGACGCAGCAGGCGGATATGCCGCCCGGACTCTTGTTGGTATCGGATGTGCAGTATGCAAACGGCACTTATTACGCTGTTTTTTCCGGAGACTCCACAGAGGCAAACGGAGTGTACACAACGCATAGCCTCGATACGCCATTTACGCTATATGCAAGCGGCAGCCTGCCTGGAAGCGCTGGACTGAAGATGTTTATTACGCCAAACGTTCTGTATATCTACGTAGTAAGAGGCGAATACGGAGCCTATAACAATTACGAGGGAAGAAGCGTAAGCGCCAGCTACGTAAACCAAACAACGAAAGAAATAGTAAGTATCTCAAATTCTATCAGCGGAATTGTATTTTACGCCGAAGAAAAGGACTGCTTTTACAAGCTGAACTGTAGCACCAGCGGCATACTGGAGACTTCAAAGGCAAAAAACCTGATCAACCCGACGTGGGAGGCAGTCAGCAGCGTAAACATCAAAGAATTAACTCCGTCCTTCAACCAGCCGTCGACGTACACCTATCACGCCCTGATGTCAGCTTACCATTGTGGGGCAAATATAATTGCTTTTTTTGCACTGGTGAACGCTGCTTTCTCTGGTGCGGGAACCACGATGTATAGCGGATATATGGTATACAGGTATTCTGCGGACTACGGTGCAACGTGGGAAAACTGGAAGGTAGTTTCCTACAAAACCGATAGTTACTCGCTCGACAACTATACGAACGGCAAATACGAAAACGGGCTTTTGGTGCTTTCAGAAACCGCAAGCGAATCTGAAAGTGCTGATCGAGCGGAAAAGATCATTGCGATCAGCGCTCCAGCATCCGGCCCGGTATATGGAGACGTACTGGGGAGCAGCGTCGACAGTATTGCACTATCGCCGGACGGGGAGGCGGCATACATATCATCGAATGGGCTGGCGTACTGCGATTATAGCGCGGCGGGAAAAGAAATCCCTACCATCGGGACGGACACAAGAAGCAATGCCTACATCAAGGCGCTGGAGGAATAGCCATGCGGGATAGAATCGGCACAAATGATCTCGCAAACGGGGCCGTCCGCTACGGGGTGTATGACGCGGCGGGAAGCCTTCTGCGGTATGAATGGCTTCGCCCGGAGGACGAGCCGCTGGAGGCCGGGACGCCGCTCACGGCCGGGAACCTGCTGACGGCACAGAGCGCTGCAAAGATCTGGCGAGCGGGCGACGCACCGGCGAACCCGATGGTAAATGAGGCATTCGGGAAGCTGTCGGAGCCGAATTATCACATCGGCGATATCCTCACGACCGTCCGCGTGCTCTCCGCCCCGTGGCACGCGTGCGATGGCTCAACCTTCGATCAGACTGCATACCCGGCCCTCTACGCCGTCCTCGGCGGCACGACGCTGCCGACGATCAGCTATTCCAGCGATACCACCACCTACATCAAAATGGCGGACGATTAGCCCGGCAAATAAAAGAGAAAGGTACAGAAAAATGGACACCAAAACCATCATCGTCACCCTCGTCTGCGCCGTGCTTGGCTCGTCCGCGCTGACGGCGGTAGTCAATGCCGTCGTCGGCGCGATACAGAAAAAGCGCGGCAAGGCGACAACGCAGGAGGAGCACCTAGGAGAGATCGACAAGAAGCTCGACAAGATGCAGACGCATCAGAACGAGCAGTATCTGGCGATCCTCCGGCTGACCATCATGTCAGAGGAAATGCCAATGGCTGAACGTCTGATTGCCGGAGAGAAGTATAAAAAGATGGGCGGGAACGGCGACGTGAAAAAATTCCTGCACCAGCTGGAGGCGCAATGCGGGCATAGCAGTGCGCAATAAATTGGGAGGCAGATATGCGGGTAAAAGGCAAGTGGAGCAAGGGCGAAATGGCGCGAACCATTGTTTTGTATCTGCTCCAGCTCATCACGACGGTAATTGTCTGGGCCTGCGCGCTGAAAACCGTCGCCGTCCTAATTGCAGTCATCCGCAGCCCAGAACTCGGCGCGTCGGTCGACCTGTCCGACGTACTTGGCTTTACCGGCTGGGCAACCATCACAGAGCTTGGCCTGCTTGCCTTCAAGCGGGTTTTTGCGAAGAAAAATGAAACAGTCGAATAGCGAAAGGAGTAATTACATTATGGACTACACACAGATCATCTCGGCAGTGATCGCGCTCATCAGCGCGCTCGTTTCGGCATTTTTGATCCCGTGGCTCAAAACCAAGATCGACGCGGATAAGCTGCAAACGATCCGCACTTACGTCGAGATCGGCGTCAAGGCGGCGGAGCAGCTGTACACCGCGACGGACGGCGCGGCGAAAAAGGCGTATGTTGTGAACTTCCTCGCCGAGAAGGGCATTCAATTTGATGTGGAAACGATCGACAAGCTGATCGAGGCCGCCGTGCTGCAGCTGCACCACGAGTTGTACGGGAGTGAGCGGGCATGAGCGTTATGAAAGCCTCCGAGCTCGTCAGGCGGCATATTGACGTCGCGAAGAATTGCAAAACCGTGTATATGTGGGGCTGCTTCGGGATGCCGGTTACAGAAAGCATCATCCGGGAAAAAGCTGCACAGTATCCAAGCTGGTACACAGCCGCCAAGCAGTCTGAGCTGCGCAAGCAGATCGGCAAGAGCTATTTCGGTTTTGACTGCGTGAACCTCACGAAGGGCATTCTATGGGGCTGGAACGGCAATCAGAACGCGGCATATGGCGGCGCAAAATACGCCGCGAACGGCGTCCCTGACGTCTCCGCCGACGGCATGATCGCGAAGTGCAGGGACGTATCCGCGTCCGGCTGGGACAAACTCGTCCCAGGCGAAGGCCTGTGGATGCCCGGCCACTGGGGACTGTACATCGGAGACGGCTTGGCCGTTGAGTGTACGCCCATCTGGGATAATGGCGTGCAGATCACCGGCGTCGGCAACATCGGTGTCAAGGGCGGCTACAACAGCCGCGTATGGAAGAAGCACGGAAAGCTCCCGTGGATCGACTACGACACGGAAACCGTCGACAAGGCCGTCGAGGACGCCAAGAAGACCATCAAGGCAAAGGCCGGACTTGCGGACAGCACGATCAAGTATCTTGCCGATTACAAATACGGCGACGACCTCCTGAAGAAGCTGGCCGCAGCCATGAAGTAAGGAGGCGGGGCGTATGTCGCCGCAGGCACGCGGCAAACTTCCCCCAGAGCTGGGCCGCCTGACCCGCAAGGATATGGAGGCCGTGATCTATCAGGCCAATCTTGGCCGGGAAAATGAGAAGATTGCGCAGCTCTATTTTGTGGATAAGCTTCCCCAGGTAGACGTTGCAACAGAGCTGTTTCTGGGCCGCGCCACGGTCCAGCGCCGCCTGCCGGAGATCATGCGGGAGATGCAGCGGACATCCAGCAAACTGTATAACTGAGATAAGCGCCGAGAAATCGGCGCTTATTTTTTGAAAAAACTATTGACATATACGGTATTACGGTATATAATAGGTGCATAAGATGAAGCAAAACAAAACCAACTACGGAGGGTACAGCGATGGCAAAGGCGAAGATCACTTGCAAATGCGAAATCTGCGGAGGCACGTTCGAACACGTCCGCACTTGCGTAAACCGCAGCGACGCAGATTCCTATGCAGAATGGGCTGCGGAACACGTTACTGTTTGCCCGTCCTGCTATGCCGCAGCAAAAAAGGCAGAGGCGGCGTCTAAACTGAATGCGTACATTGCCGAGAACTTCGGTGCCGAGCATCCGCTTCCCAAGATCACCGGTGTCTCTGAAAAACAGATCGCCTATGCAGAGTCCCTGCGCACCAAGTTCATCTCTTCCGATCTTTCCGGCTGCAACGTAAAGCTGTCCCGATTCTTCGCGGTGGAAGATAAAACCCGGCTCGAAAACATGAGTGAAGAGGGCCGCGCCGCAGCGGAAAAGCAGGCAGAAGCGGAAGGGCTATCCGTTGAAGCGTGGTTCGCGAAAAACCGTCCGGCAATCGTAGCGCGCACTTCCAAAATTAGCTTCGTCGATATCGTGAAGAAGATTGAAGTGATCGTAAATGAATCCAACGCATCGAAAATCATCGACGCACTGCGCTGAGAAGGAGGATCTTACAATGGAAAGCGTAAAAGAAATCACAAGAATCATGGATGCCGGGCGCGACGCAGGCCGCGCACAGGAACCGATGCGGTTTTCGACGCAGGAAGAACGCAACGCCTGGTATGAGAAACAAACGGAAATCCTGGCGAAGGTTATGGCTCCAGTAGGAGACGAACCTTACGACAAGAACCTGCAAGGGCATAAGATCGCGGACCGTTTCGCGGATATCCATACATTCGAAATCTACAGGCTTACCAATATCCGATACATTATCGGGGATTTCGAAACATATGAAGAGTACGCGGCCCACTGCCGGGCGGAAATAGAAGCATGGGCCGATGAACTTCGCGCAGATTTAGAGGAGGAATAAAAAATGATTGCACATCTTTACCGCATCCGTTCTGATTTCCGGAACGTTCCGGATAAAATCATCATCAAGGCCAAGGCAAAGGAAAACTTCCCCGGGACTTGGCTCCACGCCGAAGTTGAACTTCCGAATTTTATCCGGGTGGCCGAAACCGAAGCCGGTGACGGATTCCTTTTCACGCAGGACGAGACGATCACCACGGTTTACATTGAATCGGCGGAACGCTTGGACGGCGACGCAATTAAGGGAACGGTGAGCATCCGCAGCGCAAGCGGACGTATGCTTGCGAAGTGCGTCGCCATGTGGCGATGAGAACAGGGGAGGTTTTTCTAGATGAAATACGCTGGAGAATGGACAGTCCGCGGCACGTTGAAGCATGACGGCCTGTTTACAATTAATGGGCCAGATGATGATCAGCTCTATCTGCCTGTTGGGGCGGAGGGCTGGAAGGATGGATGCAACGCTTTCAATTTAACCACGCGGGAATTTGAGCCGATTCCCGCACACTGGGCGGTTTTTGAGATTGACTTCCCGCGTAGCCGCGCAAATTGGGAGGCTGCCGATGCCGAGTGAGGCCCAAAAGCGCGCCCGCGACAAGTGGGACGCCACAAACATGACGCTGGTAAGCTGCAAGATGCGGCGCGACCTTGCTGACGATTTTAAGTCTGCCGCAAAAGCAAACGGCACAACGCCCAGCGCCTTGATCCGTGGGTGGATCGACGGATATATGCAGCAAAACAAGCCCGTGAAGTAATCCGCAGGCAATTTTGAACCAAATTGATACACAACTGAGGCACAAGAAGCCGCAAAAAGGCCCATACTGAACACATCAAAGGAGTGTTCGGTATGGGCTTTTCTTATTTTAATCCAAACCCCGCCGGGCTGAAAGTCGGGGACTGCACCGTCCGGGCCATCGCAAAGGCGACCGGGAAGAGCTGGGACGAGGTGTATATCGGCTTGTGCCTGCAAGGACTCATCATGGGAGATCTGCCGAGCGCAAACAGCGTATGGAGCGCTTACCTCCGGCAGCAGGGCTTTACCCGGAACGTAATCCCGAACACGTGCCCGGACTGCTACACCGTCGCGGACTTTTGCGCAGATCATCCGCGCGGCGTGTATGTGCTGGCGTTATCAAGCCACGTTGTGTGCGTGGAGGATGGGACGTATTTTGACACGTGGGATTCTGGGAGTGAAATTCCACTGTTTTATTGGGCAAAGGAGGAAGCATGATGTTTGGACAACAGCCGTATGTGTATCAGCAGCCGATTTATAATCAGCCAATCGGCCAACCAATCAGTCAGCCAATGCAGGAACCAATGATGCGTCCGCAGTACCAGCCCGCGCCGCAGATGCCGGCCTACCAGCCGCAGCCACAGCAGACGCAGAATCAGTCGATCATCTGGGTTCCGAACGAGCAGGCGGCAAACGACTTTATTGTTGCACCCAACAATGCCGTAACGCTATGGGACATGAACGCGCCTGTTGTATACGTCAAAAAAGCCGATGCAAGCGGAAAGCCGACCATGACTATCTATGATCTTGTAGAGCGCGCACAGGCCGTTATAACGCCAACAGCGGCGCGAAAAGGCATGATGGAGGAATACGTGACGCGCAAGGAGTTCGACGAGCTTGTGGCGAAGCTGGCCGCTCCCAGCGCCAGACCGGTGAGAAAGACAAAGGAGGCTGAAAGCGATGGCTAACCCCCTGTTTAACGCCCTCGGCGGCGGACAGCTGCCCGGCCCGATGGGGCAGTTCCAAAACATGATACAGCAGTTCCGGCAATTCCAGAACAGCTTTCAGGGGGATCCAAAAGCAGAGGTCGAAAAGCTGGTACGAAGCGGGAAAATCTCGCAGCAGCAGTTGAATCAGCTGCAGCAGGTGGCGGGGCAATTCCGGCAGCTGCTGCAATAGTTCGGGAATTCCGAACAGTTGAACGATCAAAATCGTGGCCACGATTGAGATAAATCTTTTGAATCTACGAAAGGAATGAAAAATATGAGTTTGAATGACGGCGCCCCGACCATGACAATGCCCGTCGCGCCTACCGGCATGACAGGCGGCGGCTGGGGCGGCTTCGGCGGCGATAATGGCTGGTGGTTCATCATCCTGTTCCTTGCCATTTTCTGCGGCTGGGGCGGCAATGGAAACGGCTTCGGCAACAACGGCAGAAATTCCGGCGGCGTTGTAGACGGCTATGTGCTGGCCTCTGACTTCTCCAACATCGAGCGCAAAATCGACAGTGTAAATCAGGGACTTTGCGACGGATTTTACCAGCAGGCGCAGCTTGTCAACGGCACCAACATGGCGATGGCAAACGGCTTTGCTCAGGCCGAGCTTTCCCGCTGCAACCAGCAGGCCGCGCTTATGCAGCAGCTGAACAACATGGCGATGCAGGCACAGGAGTGCTGCTGCGAAAACCGCGCTGCAATCGCCCAGGTGCGCTATGATATGGCGACGCAGGCGTGCGACACCCGCAACACCGTGCAGAACACCACCCGCGACATCATCGACGCCATGAACTGCGGCTTCCGCAGCATCGACCAGCGTCTGACGGCGCAGGAGCTTGCGGCGAAGGACGCGAAGATCGCAGAGCAGAACCAGCAGCTTTTCGGCTACCAGCTGGCAGCATCGCAGGCGGCACAGAACAATTACCTTGTTTCCACGCTTCGCCCGAGTCCCAGCCCGGCCTATGTTGTCGCGAATCCGTACTGCTGCAACAGCGGCTACAACTACGGCTGCGGCAACTGCGCGTAACAACTCCACATCGTAGAGCTTTTTCGTGGCCTCACGAAAATGGTCGGCCCCCATTGCCGATACTCGATAGCAACGCGGCGGGGCAATCGTCCCGCCGCTGTATTTTTTATGAAAGGAATGATTTTATGGCTGAATTTACATCATCCGGGATTCAAACTGTCGCCGCTGGGCAGAACGTCCCTCTGATCTCCACGGCGGCTTGCGGAAAGCCGTGCATCGTACATCGAGAAGGAAGCGGGCTTGTTACGCTGCGCGGGCTTACGCAGCAATGCAAGGCGAAGTTCCGCGTATCCTTTGGCGCGAATATCGCCGTACCTACAGGCGGAACAGTAGGTGCCATTACCGCTGCGCTCGCAATCAACGGCGAACCTCTGAGCAGCGCCACAGCGGCCGTAACCCCTGCGGCTGTTGAGAACTATTTCAACATCTTCGTTTCCACATTCGTGGAAGTCCCGCGCGGCTGCTGCCTGACTGTAGCGGCGAAGAACACCAGCGCGCAGGCGATCAGTTTCGCAAATAGCAATATGATCGTCGAGCGCGTATCGTGAAAGGAGGATGCAATATGTACGATTTGAGAAACCTGCGTGAAATGCTCTGCAAAGAGCTTGACGAAATCGCCGACAAGCGTGAAATGTCTGCGGGCGATCTGGACGCGATCCAGAAGCTGACGAGTTCCATCAAGAATACCTACAAGATCGAGATGGCTGAAGACGGCGGCTATTCCCGCGATGGCGAGTGGGAGGCGGATATGCGCGGTACTTACGGCCGGGGCAGCTCTTACCGTGGCCGCCGCCGTGACGCAATGGGCCGCTATACCCGCGCTGATGCCCGCGAGCATATGCGCGCGCAGCTGGACGATATGATGCGCGACGCGGACGACGATAAAACCCGCGACGCGATCCGCCGCTGCATGGAGCAGATCGAGCGGGCATAAGGAGAGCGCAATATGTTGGATGCAGCCGAAATCCGGAAAGAGATTGCTCGCCTGGAATATGAGGAATCCGACTATAAGAATTACGCTAAGCTTGCGGATCTGTACGTGATCCGCAAGCAGATGCAGGAAGAGGAACGGGGCGACGGCGGTAAGTATGTGGGTTACTACTCCGGCGCTCCCGCCCCTGTGACCGCAGAACCGGCTATCGTTGGCGAGTACGGGGACAGTGAGTTTTTACTTGCGGTAGCTGGGAAAAACCCGGAAAAGGCTTGGGCGGTTGTTGATGAACTTATGGACACACTATCGCTTGTGAACCGAAAAGTCTATGATTCTGTGCTGCGGAAAATAAAGTCCATGTAGCAAAAAACAGGGGAGTCCCCTCGCATTGCGCTTAATTTGTAGCATACAATGTAGCATACAGGAAATGATTTTATGTTACATAGCGTGTCATAATGTGATTTTTCGCTTTTTGGGAATACGCGGGAAATAGGGCAAAAAGCATAAAAAAGTACCGGTTTTAGCTGCTTTCAAGCTAAAACCGGTACTTTGGCGCGGAAGGAGAGATTTGAACTCTCGCGCGCTTTTTAGACGCCTACTCCCTTAGCAGGGGAGAAAAAACCATTGAAAACACTGGGGAAATTGGCATTTGTAACATATTTTGTAGCATACAGAATTCACTCTGGCGAGTCGTTTTGCAACTGATTTACGGCATCGACCATGCCTTTCATGTCCGGGTGTACGTACCGTTGGGTAGTCGTTATCTTTGTGTGGCGCATGATTTCCTTGATCGTAAACGGGTCGATGTTTTTCATCGCGAGGGCTGTAGCGGTTGTATGGCGGCATGAGTAAGGTGGTAGCTTTTGCACTCCGGCGAGCTCCAAACACTCATAATATCTCTTGTAAAAATTATCTTTGTTTATGCAGCAGATATTTCCGACGCGCGATTTGCTTTCTTCGCATAGTTCATGCAGCACCGGCGCAACGAAATCCGGGAAGACCATAGGCGTTTCCTTCCGCTTCTTTGTCTTTATGCCGCCTCGGACGATCTCATTCTTTTCAAAGTCAATCATATCTTTCTTGAGCTTCAGAAGCTCACCGGGCATCATGCCGGTATAAATCATCGTTAAAATAAACCCAACGAAGTGGTCTTTTGCATACGCTTCCCATAGCTTTTTTACGTCGGCGTCGGTAAACGGTTCCGGCGATTTCTCTTCCAATTCCGGAAGCTTTATGTACTTTGCAAGATTCACGGTTGTCTGCTTTTCTGCGATTGCGAGGTTATAACAGTGGGAAAGGACGGTTTTCATATCTTTCCGTGTGTAATAGGTGCTGGCGTTGCGGTCGATAACATCCTGTATCTGCGCGATGGTAAGCGCGTCTATCTCACGGTCGGCGATTTCTCTCATGCGCTCGAAAGCCTTTTCCGCCGCTCCCTGACGATCAGCCGATAAGGACAGATAATCCCCACGCAGATATGTTTTGTAGTATTCTCTGAGAGTGGGGATTCGCTGCTCTTCCTTCGGAGGGTTTGCTGCATATTGGAGGGCGGCGCGCTTTGATGTAAACCCGCCTTTTGTTCGCATCTTTTGCCGAAGCTTGTCGTTCTCGTCTAGGTAAGTTCTTTCTGTCCAACGCGCCGTCCACGTCTTCCCTCGCTGGTAAGCGCTTCCCTGCCCGTTCCCGCGTGTCCGGTTTCGCCGCGCTTCCTGTTTTTTTCCGCACCAGCAACAGTAGGGCGCGCCGTCTGGGATTTCTTTTTTACACTTGATGCACTCCATGTTTCCCTCCACGTTCTTTTCGGATCGCGTAGAAAGTAATTGCCGAAGCCAGCGCTGAACCTACGATCAGGGCAATGCAAACCCATGCAGCTACGGACAAATCTCCATCGCGAATGAGGCCTGCGCTCCGACTCTGCGCATCCGTCACAAGGCAGGCAATCAGAGAAAAGGAGAGCAGCATACAAAACAGGGCGAGGACGTAACACATTGTATGTGTAGACTTTATCTGTGCGCTTTGCACGGCCGCTGTTGCCTCCAGTTTGGCGTTTTCAAGCTCGACGTGATGGATCTGCTTGGCCAGCTTTTCCGGGCTTCCGACGCGATTTTCAAGGCCGAACAGCTCGTCGAGCGACAACCCGAGCGTTTTGCATAGCGCAGCCGAGTTGTAAAGCCGTGGATCCGCTTGTGTTCCAGCGTATAATCGGCTCACGGCAGAGAAGGAAACGCCGGACTCGTTCGACAGCTCCTCCAACGTCATCCCGCTTGCATCTTTTGCCCTTCTGATCTTCCCCAGATACGCGCCGATAAACGGAGCGAGATCCTGTATTGCGGACATGATTACGCCTCCATTCGTAAGTTTCAGTTTTATTTCTTACATTTTCCATATAAAAATGCAAAACATATGACAAGAACGCAGGATTCGCCCTTTTCTTACAAACATTATCTGGTACAATGAAAACGTAGCAGATAGTTCCTGAATCCGGCATCTGTTGAAATGGCCCCACCGTATGTTCCAGATACGATGGGGCCGGGCAAACCAAATATTATATCAAATCATCAGTCCCATAAACTGTACACCATCGGATTCCTGATTCCCAAAAATAACGCGGTCTGTTTGTTTATAATACCATGTTGATTTTTAGAACAATCGTTCTATAATAAATGACAGGAGGAAAAAATATGGAGTGCATCAACATCCGGGTAAACAATGGGCGGGTCGACGTGACGGTCGACGGCGCGAAGCTGACGGACGTGCACAGCGTCAGCGTGGACTACATCAAGGGTATTCCGCTCCTGTTTTCCTGCGTCGCGGACGTAGGCCGGGAGCAGGACGAGCGGCGGGAGCCACACGTACTGCATTGATCTGAATCATCTTGGATTGCAAGTGCCGCAAGCTCCGTATCCGGCGGCTATGGCGTCGTCAGAGGAATCGAACCAGATTTCGTTTTCACTTAGTATCTTTTTGGCCCATCGGCAACTCGGTTTGTGGAATTTGTCGCTATCCTTGCTTGCGATGAATTTTCCAGCGGACTTACCCTGAGAAGGATCTGGAGAAGTAGTTTCCACAGGGGAGTCTGCCTCGCTGACGTCGGAATTGACGTCAGAAGAGAGCGCGTCGGGATTGACATCCTTTGAATTTGCTTCCTGCAAGAGATTGCCGGACTGATCTATAAAGCGGACATTGATATTATCAACCGGTTCGCCCGTGCTGAAATAGTGATACAGGCCGCCGCTCATATAGAACACCAAGGTCATGAGAGATTCCTGAAGGTTTACAGTGTCGGAAGACAGCGTGACGGTGAATTTTGTGTAGTCGTCGGAGGAATCAATCGCAGTGACGTTCGGGTAGTCCTCAGAGCCTACCATATCAGCAAGGCTGCTGTCGATCTGCTCCGCCATATCCTGAATCAGCTTTTTGTGGCAGGCTTCCGTCATAACGTACGTCACGGAGCCGTCCGCATTCAACGTGGCGGACTTGAAGCCGTCTGTCCGCTCGACTGCTGCGTCAAGCTCATCCTGTGTGGCGTCTTCGCCTACGTAGTCAGACGGAATTGTGATTTCAACTGTCCCGCCGCCGAACAACGTCCCGGAGTGCTTTTCCACGTTGAAGGATTGCGAAGATTGTTCAGGTGCATCCTGCGCGATGGACTGTTCGGGCGTTTCCGGCGTCTGGGAAACCGCCTCCTGTGCCTGTGCGGGCGGCTGATCCGCCTGCTTAGGCTGCTTCGGGAAGAGCAAGATGCCGAGAGCAGCCAATACGGTGACTCCGATCAGAATAAAATTCCTCGAAGAGCCGGTTTTTCTCCTGTTTTTTGCGCCGCATACCTTGCAAACGCGTTCACTGGCGTTGATCTGAGCACCGCAAGAGCGGCAGATCATCTTTCGGTTCGGCGTGTCACAGTGCGGGCAGAACTTCTCCCGTTCCGGGAACTCTGCCCCGCATCTTGGGCACTGCACAATATATTCATTTTTAGTCATCAATGCGGCACTCCTTATATGGTTTGTAAACAATTACATATTACCACTTAGAACCAGCAGCCGCAATGTAGAAGCTGCACAAAAATAAACGTCGGAATTTGGAAGATTAGAGAAGGAGGACGCAAAAATGACTTGTGTTCAGGGTGATCTGTGCTATAATAAGGGTGAAGAAATTGCGCCCGCTGATATTGGCTTTCAGTATTTAATGGAACTTACATCAGAGGAAAAACTAGAACTAATTAGAATGTGGAAGGAGCGAAACAATGTTTCTGAGCAAGGAAAAGTACGATAATATTATGCTGCAGTTGTGCAGAATCAGGACTGAAATTTCTACAAAAGATGAGTGCGGAGAAGCGTGCCGGATGTGCGAACACGCGATCGGCGCGGCCAGCCCAGGCGGCGACATCGTGCTTGTCTGCGAAAAAAAGCTTAAAGCAGTTTGCAGCGACTTTAGCCCTCGGATCCTGACAGACATTTGTTCAGGAAATTCCAGAAATGTTCAGACGTAAGCATCCCGAGCAGGAATGAGATTACTGCAATCACTAAATCATGGATTCGACTAGCCTTTGTGGACTTCTTCCGCTGATCAATATACGCCAAGTAGTCCTTCCCGCGTTCTTCTATTTCAATTGCGCAGGACGCGCCAAACGATAACACAGGGACACCATCTTTGCTGGGGATTGGGTGCAGATTTGCAAGTCCAAAATGTTTCAGCCTATTTGCGGTCTGGAAAATATCATCCGTCGCAAATATTCTGCTATCTGCCAACGCTTTAAGCATTTTTCTTTCATCTTTGCTCAACTCGATTTCCGAAAACGGAAGGTCGCTTGCATCATCCATTCTGCTTTCTCCGGCTCTTTAGCATACGCGCCATTTTGAGCAAATCACGGCGCTCATTTTCATCCGCAGAACTCCAAATGTCACGGAGTTCTGCGGTTTCGCTATCTTCGGCCTCATCCTTCGGGATGGGGTCTTTTTTTATGCCTTTGCCTATCAGTTCTTCTACTGTTACGCCGAAGTAGTCGGCGATTTTTTGCGCATTTACGTCAGAGGGTTTTGTCTTCCGCGCTTTCCAACAGCTTATTGTTGACTTGTCAATTCCGAGTTCTCGGCCAACGTATGCAGGGGTTTTGTTTACAGAAGCGCAAAGCGCAACAAAGTTGTCATAAAACACAATAATACACCTCTGGAATTGTTAAATACGACGAAAGTTGAATTAGTTTGCAAATAGCGGTTGACAGTTGAGAATGTTTGATGTATTATTGCCTTGTGGTTGAAAAAGTTTGCAACAGACAAGACCCAAGCAAATCAACGCTTGCGCCAATGCTAATGTGTTTCTCGCAAATTCATAGTAGCACAAACAGTAAACAATTTCAACAATAAATTTCAAAAGTTGACTGCGGCGAAAAGAAAAGCCGCCCGTGGTTCGTTCACGAGCGGGTTTCCCCAGAGTTGTTTACCAGAACGCGCTGCACAGGATGGTCGGCTGCATTACTTCGCATCCGTCCGAATTGGTAGAGTTCTTTCCACCGGCTCGGCAATACTATCCTGACACAAAACGAACTTGCGCTTCTATGGACGCGCCGCTCACTTTGGCAGTTCTGGCGCTGCCCCTTGCCCTAACGCATCACGCCGTTTCTTTGGTCTGGAACTGGCAAGTTCAAAAGTTTGGTCATGAAAACCACCTCCCGAATTTACCTAAAAGGGCTAAGGACAGTATAGCACGTCCGGGGCGTTGCAGTCAACAATTTTAACAGAATGGAGGTGTGTATATGCCTGAAAAATGGACAGGCGTACTGATCGGGAAAATGCACAATGCGCGTGTTTCATACGACGATCTTGCCGCAGAGCTTGGACTTACAAAAGGCTATCTGTCCTTGATCCTGAACGGGAAAAGAAATCCGCCGGGTGCGAGGAAGCGCTTGGAAGACGCGGTTAAGGCCGTGATCGAACGAAGAAAGGAGGAAAAATGACGCTGGACGATATCCGGGCAATGTCAAAGCCCACAATCCTCGCAAGCGAGGCGGCGCAGGTGCTCGGCTGTACCCCGCAATGGCTTCGCTTGATGGCGAGGGAACAGCCTGAAAAGCTGGGCTTCCCGGTCTGCTGCACAAGCAAGCACAGAGTGAAGATCCCGAGAGAGCCGTTTTTGCGGTTTCTCGGAGCATGAGGAGGAACAAATGAAAGTTAGAACTGCCGGGAACAGGAACAGAAGGAGGATGCAGCATGGCGGAAGTGAAGACCTACACCCTGACGCTGGATGCGCAGGAGCTGCATGATCTGATCGAGGCGGTGCTGGTCTGCGAGTGCCAGGCAGCGCAGATCATTAACGGACTCAAGCGAAAGGGACTGGATCTGGACGCGCAGAAGCTCGTGACACAAAACGCCCGTCTGGCGCGTCTCGTCAGGCGGATGCAGGAGACGAAGGAGGATAAGCGGAATGCGGAAACTGATTCTCAGCGGAGACGATTGGTTTGAGCTGAAGCACACGCTGGAGCTACTTGTGATCGCGACCCACAATGAGGCCAATGAGTTTGAGGCAATGGCCGCACACCAGCCCGCGGAAATAGCGGAGCGGGCTGCAAACCTCGCAAAACGCCGCCGGGAAAGGATGGAGAACTATAAACGGCTTATGGCACTGGTAGAATCGGCAGAACGGCTGCCGGATACGAAGGAGGACGCAGAATGAGAACCAATCTTGCAGAACGGCTCGGGTATGAGCCGGAGGAAACGACCGAGGAGCGCCGGGAGCGGCTGCGTGAAGAATTGGAGGCCCGCAAGGCGGCGCGGCGGATCGTCAAGGGCCTGTGCCTTTGGGTCAGCGGCGCAGCGATGATCTTGGCCGCAATGGCCGGGACGGCCGAAATGACGTATGAATGCGTCGTGACTGGCTTCGTCGCGCTCGTAGCGCTGCTGTATGGTCTGGCATAAAGAAATGACCCCTGCCGCGCGGCAACGCGACAGAGGCCGAAAGGAAAACGATTGTCGCCCTCATTATAGGGCAGAAAGGAACATATGTCAAGTTTAACGGATTCCCGCGTCCGGCATGGTGCGAAAGCCTGCGTCGACGCGGTACATCGGGCCGACTACCCGAAGTTCAACAAATGCCTGCTTTCTCAGTGCGAAGCGCCGGAGAAATACGGCGTGCAGCTTGTTCCGGAGGCAGCTGCGGCGATCAAGGCGCTGGACGCGCCGAAGAACCGCAGCGATAAGCGCCGGAAGGTGAACCGGTATTATTTCCGGCTGACGGACGAGCAGGCTAAGAAGTTGGACAGGCTTCTGAAAAAGCTGGGCTATTCCACGGTGCAGAGCTTCTGTGAAGCGCTGATCCGCCAGGAGGTGAGCCGGAATGGCGTATGACGGCGAAAACCTGTACTTGAGCATTCCAGAGCCGGAGTACGAGCCGGAGTACGAGCCGGACGAGCCGGAGGACGAAGATCGTTATTTGTTCCCGCCGCTGTGGCTGGTGGGAAAGATGAAACAGGAGGAAGGATAAAATGGCAATCAAGAAACCCGCTGAACTCGATTTCAGCAACAAGAAATTCATGTGCATCATTTCCGGACAGCCCGGCCTTGGCAAGACAACGCTGGCGCTTTCCGCACCGAAGCCGTTTCTGTTCGACACGGACAACGGCATTGCCCGCGTCAGGCCGGAGCAGCGCGGCGTGACCTCTGTTGTGGAATCCTACGAAGAAATGCTTGGCGATATGGACTCCGAAGAATACAAGGCGGCTGAGTCCGTCGTGATCGACACCGGCGGTATGCTGGTACAGCTGATGAAGGACTGGGCAAAGAAGCAGGACAGCAAAGCTGCAAAGGATGGCCGTGCAATGTATGGCGTGATCAAATCCGAGTTCGACCGGCTGTGTTACCAGATCCGCGCAAAAGACCGGAAGCATTTGATCGTGGTGTTCCACACGACGGAACAGCAGAATGGAGACACCATCCAGACGCGCCTTTCCTGCGAGGGCAGCGCGAAGGATATTGTTTGGACGCCTGCCGATTTTGGTGGCTATATGTTCATGATGGGCAACAAGCGCATGATCGGCTTTACACCGACAGACGAATACTTTGCAAAAGGCTGCTTCGGTGTGCGCGGCGTGATGCAACTGCCGGAACTCAAGCCCGGCCAGAAGTCCACGTTCCTAACAGATCTGTTCCGTAAGGCGCAGGAGGATATCAATGCGCAGGCCGCAATCTACAGCGGTGAGAAAACCGCATATGACGTGGCGATGCAGGAAGGCCGCGCGTTTATTGCCCTTGTCGGCGACCCAAAAACGGCGCTGAGAGCCCGCAAAGAGCTGGCAAAGCTCCAACACTCGCTGACCAGCGCCGCAGAGCTTGGCGCAGAGTTCAAGCGCAAGTGCAAGGAACTCGGCCTGAAATACGATAAGGAGAAAAACGCCTATGTACTGGCTGACACAAAGCCTGCTGAGCAGCTGGAAGCACTTTCTTGATGCGGATGATGCGTATGCAGACGCGGCGCTGTCCTCCTTCCTCTCCACGCTTCGGCGTGAAGAGAGGGAGACGACACCAGCTATGCAGGCGGGCATTGATTTCGAAGCGGCGATTAACAGCACGGTTGCTGGCGTACCAATTGAGCCTGTCAGTGAGAAATACGACCGGGCTGTAGCAAAGTTTTCCCGCATTTGTGCGGGCGGTCAGCCGCAAGTGCCGGTCGCCGGGAAGCTACACGTATCGGGCTTGGATTTCCAGTTATACGGCGTCTGCGACTACGTAAAGGCCGGAATCATCTACGATATCAAGCGCGTGCAGCGGTACGAATACGGCAAGTATCTGCACAGCCCGCAGCATCCGATGTATCTGCATCTGCTGCCCGGCGCGTCAAAATTTACATACCTGATCTTCGACGGCGCGAACACTTACGCGGAGACGTACCGGCGCGGCGATTTCGCGCCTATCGAAGATACGATTTCATGCTTTATCAATTGGCTTTTGGCAAACGGTTATATCAACGATTATTTTACACATTGGGAAATGAACACTGAAAGGATGGACAAAGTAGATGGGATTTAAGGCAGTAAAGAATAATGGCGGCCTGATGAAGGCTGGCGACTATGAGTGCTATTTGAAATCGTGCGGCTACAGCGTAACGAAGAACGGAAACGAATGCATCAAGTTCGATTTCGTTGTCCGTGAGGACGTCGAGCAGGAATACCAGAAGAAGCACATCTTCAAGAACTTCTGGCCCGACCGTGATACCGGCGAATATGACGCAGACAAGATCGGGAAATATGCAAATGCGCTTGGCATTGAGCCGGGCACAGATTTTGAACTTGACGATCTGATAGGCCGCAACTGCATTTTGCACATGGAGCCGTTTGAGGGCAATGACGGTGTGACGCGCGACTGTATCCGGTATCTCAAGCCCAGCAAGGCCGAATCTTTTGTAACGCCTGCACCGGCCAGCGCAGAGGAGTTCAAACAGCTTGACGAAAGCGACGACGACCTGCCGTTCTGAGGGCTGACGGATGGGAGATAAAAAGGAATACGTCAAGCTGTGGCTGAGTTACAGGAGCTATTTCGAGGCGTACAGTGCCGCTGAGGTGGGGCGCTTGGTGCTGGCCGCGATGGATTATCGCGAGTCGGGAGCAGAGCCAGAGTTCAGCGGGAGTGAACGTTTCATTTGGCCTGCGATTCGACGGGACATTGACGAATCCGTAGCGGCTCAAAAAGCCATCTCCGCGTCCAGAAGCGAGGCAGGAAAGCAGGGCGGTCGGCCCGAATCCGAAAAAGCAAATGCTTTTGACGAAAGCAACGAAAAGCAAAAAAAGCAAATGCTTTCCGAGGAAAGCAAAAAAAACTATGGACAAAGGAAAAGGACAAAGGAAAAGGACAAGGACATGGACAGTATTCTTTCCCCCCTACCCCCCACACTGCGCGAATCCGTTGAAAAATGGGTGGCATACAAGGGAGAACGACGGGAGGAGTATAAGCCTGTCGGCCTGCAAAGCCTTGTTACGCAGATCACAAAGGCTGCGGAGGAATACGGCGAGGCTGCAATGATCGACGTGATAACCCGCTCTATGGCCGCAAATTACAAGGGGATCGTGTTTGACTGGTTGAAAGAGGCCAGCACACGCCCTGCGGCGCTTGGCCGCGCTGCAAAGCCCGGCTACGGCGTGCAGGGGCATCATGACGATTTGAATCCGCTGGAACGTGCAGCTGTGGATAGGGTGATGGGGCCGGTGTCAAAGGGCGCCGCCCGATTGCAGCAAGGCGTACAGCGCCACGGGGACGAACTTGATGCGTTCCAGCTGGAGGCGGTCGAGCGAATGCTTGCGGAAAACAAGGAGGATCAGGCATGAGATTTGTTTGCGATTGCTGCCACGATCTGACGAACATCGAGGCCGACCGGATGGAGATCCAGGGCGAGAAGCTGATGGTGTACAGCCGCGGCGCCATGCTGGAATGGGCGTGGTGCCAGCACGTTGGGAAACAGACCTGTTTCGACCTGGCGGCGTTTGGAGGTGCAAAAGCGGAATGAAATGGCATATTGCAAGTGTCAGCTGGGGCAAGGACAGCCTGGCCATGCTCCTAATGCTGATTGCCAAGGGCTACCCGCTGAATGAGGTGGTTTTCTACGATACCGGAATGGAGTTTGAGGCGATTTACCACACACGGGATCAAATGCTACCCAGCCTGGAGCAGCTGGGGATCAAGTACACTAGACTGGAGCCGGAAAACCCGTTCCTGTTTGATATGCTGGAAAGGCCGGTTTGCAGTAAGCAGAAAGGCACACACCAAGGTTATGGCTGGTGTGGCGGCCTCTGCCGCTGGGGAACCACGGGGAAGCTGAAAGCCATAGACAGGTACGCGGAGGCGCGGGACGCTATGGTTTACGTTGGCATAGCTGCCGACGAAACGCCGCGACTGGAAAAAGAACGGAAGCCGTATAAACTGCACCCGCTGGCGGAGTGGGGCATGCCGGAAGCCGACGCCATGGCATATTGCTATGAAAACGGGTTTTCGTGGCTGGAGGGCACGATCCGCCTTTATGACGTGCTGGACCGTGTTTCGTGCTGGTGCTGCTGCAACAAGAACCTGCGGGAACTGCGGAATATGTATATTTACCTGCCGGAATACTGGGAGCGCCTGAAAGACCTGCAACGGAAAATAGACAGGCCAATGAAAGGCTATTACAAAGGCAAGCCGCGCGGCGTGTTTGAACTGGAACAACGGTTCCGCGCAGAATTGGAACAGGAGGCAAGAGCATGAGCAAAGCTGTTTTGATCAGCATTCGCCCGGAGTGGTGTGAGAAGATCATCAACGGGCGGAAGACCATTGAGGTGCGCAAGACGCGCCCGAAGATGAACCCGCCGTTTAAGTGCTACATCTACAAATGCGGAAACGGCAAAGTCATCGGGGAATTTCTGTGCGATGAGATCAGCAACATTAACTTCGGCTGGCACATATCCAACCTCAGGATTTACGACACACCGCGCGAACTGCGGGAATTTTACGCTGTGCCAAATGAGGTAGAGGTAGCGCTCAAGGCAAAACCAAAGCCGATCACCCGCCCGCCGCAGAGCTGGCGGTATGTGGAGGAAGAGATATGGAACGACTGACTAAATGGAACGAATCATCGTATAAACACGCCTATTATCCGCGCTGCTTCAAAGAACCGTGCTACGGCAGCGGGTGCAAAATCAAGGATTGCCCGTTTGAAATAGCGGTGTGTGAGCGACTCGCGGCCTACGAGGATACGGGGCTGACGCCAAAAGAGGTAACTGCGCTAGGAGAGCTGTTCGATTACGCGCTGAAAGAATCAAAAACGCTGACTGAGCAGCTTACATTGCTCAAGCACATCCGCAAGCTTGCCGAGGCCGACAAGGACGGGCGCGTCATTATATTGCCGTGCAAGGTGTACGAGACTGACGGGGTGAGGGTGTATGAGCACACGGTGCGCGAGGTCATCTATGAGACGGCAGGCGGCCCGGCTTTCGATAAAAATGCAATCGGGAAGAGCATATTTTTGACGCGCGCCGAAGCCGAGCGGGCGATTCAGGAAATGGAGGGAAAGGCATGAGCAACCAGGGAGTAATCCGTGGGACAATTGATGGACAGGAAAAGTATTGCAGAATCCCAATCCGTAGCCGCCTGTATGAATCCGTGATGGAAGATAATACGACGGAGCTTTCCTCGGAGGCGATTCTCGCCATGCCACATGACAAGGCGGCTGCGGTGATTGATGCAATTATGGCGGACTGGCTCTACTGGCTCAAGAGAGCCGGGGAGCTGTGGGTGCTGACGCACAATTCCGCCGAGGAAACGGAGGGCAAGAAGGATGGCTGAACTGAAACCGTGCCCGTTCTGCGGCGGTGACGTAGAAGAAACAGGCGGTTCGTGTAATTTCGGGAAAAAGATTATGACGCTCAATGTAAAGTGCAGGAAATGCGGGACATCCGTTGCCCTGAAAACAGCATGGAACACGAACGCATACATTGAAGCGGTTGAGGCATGGAACAGGAGTGTAAACCATGCATGAGGAGGAAAGTTGATGCAGGATTGCTGTTTTACATGCAAAAATCTGGAATACAGAAAGAACTACGTTTATCCGTACCGGTGCTTGAAGCACAAGGCCGAACGGTTCTCGGACAAGGAACTGGAGAGAATGTTCTTTTCTGGTGAGGAATGCGTAGACTTTGCGCGAATGAGCATGGATGATATTTTAGGAGGGTCTACGAATGAATAAGCCAACAAACGCAACCGAAATGCGGGAACTCCTGCTGGACTACATCGACGCGCTGCTTCTGGGCGGTATCCCGAAAGTGGAGTTTGACGCGCCAAAAGAAGAACCGGATGTCGAAAAGGCAGCGGCGGAGATGGCCGAGACGGTGAAGAATTTCAAGGGTCTGCGCAGAGACGAATACCAGCTGCTGCTGAACGGCGTATCGATCCTGTACGGCGAAAAACGGAAGACTGCGACGGAGCGCTGCTATGCGCTTTTCTGGGAAGTCCAGAAGATGCAGTCTGTCACCGGGCAGCTGGATAAATGCTATTTGATGCTGCAAATGTTGGACTGTGCGACGAATAAATTTAAATCAAGCATCGCCCCGATTATGCCGTTCGGAATTTAAGGAGGTGAAATAAAAATGGCTATTGCTTTCCCGTGGGGAGCAGTTGTAGCCGCCGGTATCGCGGCGAACAATATGCTCAGACACAACGAAGAAGACCGCCGCAAGCGTGAAAAAGAGCGGCGGAGAAAGGAAGAGCAGGAGGCGAAAAAGCGTGGGAACGATTCTAGCGATTGACCCCGGAAATACGCAATCCGGCTATGTGGTGGTCGAGCACGACGGCGAAGAAATTCGCCGCGTGCTGGAGGCCGGGAAGATCGAGAACCCGGCAGTGACTGATATGCTGGATCGGAAGCTTTATGCGAACTGCATAGACGTTGCAATCGAGATGATCGCGGGTATGGGCATGACGGTAGGCCAAGAGGTTTTCGACACGTGCGTTTGGATCGGACGGTTCTGGCAAACCGTGTTGTGGCAGACTGGATATGGGCCGACGCGGATATTCCGCCGGGAAGAAAAACTGGACCTGTGCGGCTCGCTATCGGCCAAAGATGCAAACATCCGGCAGGCCCTCGTTGATCGCTACGCGCCCGGCCAGCCGAATTTCGGAAAGGGCACGAAGAAAGACCCCGGCTTCTTCTACGGCTTCTCTGCGGATATGTGGGCTGCGATGGCGGTAGCTGTGACGTATTTCGATAAGTACATCAAGGGGGTAAAGCTATGAGCAAGACGCAGCGAAAGCCGCCAAGACCGCCGATGCAGCTGACGTGCGATGCCTGCGGGAAGACGTTTATGCGCGCACCGTCCAAGTACAAGGCAAAATACAATTTTTGCAGCGAGGCGTGCGCATGGACGGCACATAGAGATGCTGTGATGGGCCGGGCGGAGCGCGTGCGGATCCTGATTACACGATCAATCCCGGTATACCCGGAAATGCAGCCCGTTCGCGGGCGGATCTATCCTGCCGAGAAATACAAATACAGGACAAACCGGACGGGCTACGTCGTTGCGGTAAACGGCAAGCGGGTATGTGTGAGGGTGGACGAATGCAGGGAAATCTAGGGCTTACACCGGTGCAGGCTCCGTGCAAAGGCTGTGCGGACAGGCACACCGGCTGTCACACGGACTGCACCAGGTACATAGCATTCCGCCGGGAGGCGGACAGATACAAGCAGGAGCAATCAAAGGACGCAGCGAGATATGCAACAACAAGGGGCTGTATGCGGACGCTGCACGATGCGAACCGCGCAAAGCGCGAAGGGAGGCAACATTACTGATGAGCACGCCGCGATACGGCTGGTGGGCCTATGCAAAATGGATGATCCGCAGCTATAAGGGCGGCGGGCTGATGACGAAGGCAGAGCGCGCTGCCGTTGCGGAGGCAATCGCGGAGACGGAACAGCTCGTTGACGGCGCGGAGCGACTCCGGCTCATAGACTTGGTTCTTTGGAAGCGGACGCACACCTTACAGGGCGCTGCGATGGCGGTTTATGTGTCCGAACGCACCGCGCAGGAATGGCACAGGCAATTTATTCGCCTTGTGGGGCAAAAAAGAGGGCTTTTATGAAAAAGTCTGCGTCCCAGAGCCAAATTTAACATTTACTATAAGGGCGTAGAGATCAACTCTACGCCCTTCTTCATCGGCACCGCAGCGTTCTGCGGAAACCTCCTCCTCCTGTTCTCGTGTTCTCCGGTGTGAATAAATATATTTATTCACACGGAGACACGAGAACGAAAGAATGAGGTGGTTGGCCGGTGATCGGGCTTGATGGGGAGGACAACATGGAGGTAAAAAACAGAAAGCTTTCCAGCATTACTGCATACGGGAAAAATGCGAAAAAGCATGACAAGACGCAAATCAACAACGTTGCGGAGAGCATCAAGCAGTACGGCTTTGTTCAGCCGATTGTAGTTGATCGGGACGGTGTGATTGTAATCGGTCATTGCCGCGCTCTGGCGGCAAAGAAGCTGGGCATGGAAGAAGTGCCGTGCGTCTGTGTAGATGATCTGACACCGGAGCAAGTGAACGCTCTGCGGCTGGTGGATAATAAGAGCAACGAGAGCGCATGGGACTTTGACCTGTTGGCGGAGGAACTGCCGGAGCTGGATTTGGCGGCGTTTGATTTTGACTTTTCTTTTCCGGAGCCGGACGAATCCGAAATTGAAGAAATGACCAACGAGCAAAGAGAGCAGGAGTTCCGGGAAAGGATGGAGCGTGGAGAGCCTTCAGACGATGATGAGGACTACCAAGCTTTCCTCGAAAAGTTCGAGGCGAAGAAAACAACGGACGATTGCTACACGCCGGACAACATCTACGACGCAGTAAGAGATTGGGTGGCTGAGAAGTACGAAATTGGCAATGCCGCGATTGTGCGCCCGTTTTATCCGGGCGGAGATTATAAAAGAGAGAAATACCCTTCTGGGTGTGTTGTGATAGACAATCCGCCTTTTTCCATTATTTCAGAAATCTGCGAGTGGTACACAAGCAAGAAAATCAACTTCTTTCTGTTTGCTCCAACGCTTACGCTTCTCGGAATTATGCGCGGCTCGGCAAACTATGTAGCGTGCGGGTGCGGAGTTGTGTATGAAAACGGCGCGTCTGTCAATACATCGTTTGTTACCAACATGGGGGGTAATAAGATTGTCGCTGCTGCTGATTTAAGAGAAATACTGGATGACGAGAATAAAAAGAATCTCAAAAAGTTGCACAGAGAACTGCCGAAATACTCATATCCAGACGAGGTTTTAACAGCAACGATGCTATGTTATATGGCAGCTCACGGCGTAAGCCTTGAAATTAGCGAAAGAGATGCACATTTTATCCGCGCGCTTGACGCACAGAAAGCGTCGGGGAAAGGCTTGTTCGGCAGCGGCTTTTTGCTATCGGAAAAAGCTGCTGCGGAAAAAGCTGCTGCGGAAAAAGCTGCTGCGGAAAAAGCTGCTGCGGAAAAGGTCAACACGGATATTTGGAAGTTGTCGGAGCGGGAATGGGCAATCGTTCGAGGCTTGGGAAATGACGATTGAAGAAGCACGGGCGATCATAGCCAAAACCAGCAGCCCGTATTTGAAGCGGGACATGGAGAAGTTTATTAAACGCCAGCAGAGAAAGGAGGGCGCGTATGGCAAGGCCAAGAAAGGAAATAGACCAGAAGCAGTTCGAAAACCTCTGCGGCCTGCAATGCACGCTTGAAGAGATCTGCGGCTGGTTTGGTGTGACCGATAAAACATTGGATAGTTGGTGTAAACGCACCTATCATGCCAGTTTTTCCGAGGTATTTAAGCAAAAGCGAGGAGCGGGGAAAATTTCGCTGCGGAGAAGTCAGTGGCAGCTTGCGGCAAAGAACGCAAGCATGGCAATTTGGCTGGGGAAACAGTACCTTGGGCAGCGCGATATTGTTGAGCTGGGTTTGCCGGCAGACAACACGCAGGAGGACGCTTTGAGCGTGAGCCTGCGTGAAATGGCAGAAGGGTTGGAGAGCGATGATTAGCCCGAAGCAGCAGAAAATCCTTGCTTTCCCCTATTCCAAGTATGATGCACTGATCTGCGACGGTGCTGTGCGTTCCGGCAAGACTTCCATCATGATGTGGGCGTTCGTCCGCTGGGCGATGGAGAATTTCAGCGGTCAGCGCTTCGGTGTGTGTGGCCGCACGGTGGATAGCTGCACCAAGAACATCATCGTGCCGTTTACGGCGATGAGCTTGGCAAAGGAGCGCTATATCATCCGCTGGCGGCGCGGCGACAAGGTAATGGAAGTGCGGCGCGGAGCCGTGACGAATTACTTTGAAGTGTTCGGTGGAAAGGACGAGGCAAGCTATACGCTGATCCAAGGCCGCACGCTGGCGGGGGTGCTGCTGGACGAGGTGGTGCTGATGCCGCGCTCGTTTGTGGAACAGGCATTGACCCGCTGTTCAGTAGACGGCGCAAAGCTGTGGTTTTCCTGCAACCCGGGGAGCCCACAGCATTGGTTTTATACAGAGTGGATCAAGCGGCACAAAGAGCGCAACGCTCTGTATCTGCACTTTGAGATGACGGACAACCCCGGCCTGAGCGAAAAGACGCTGGAGCGCTACCAGAACATGTTTACCGGTGTGTTCTACGACCGATATATCCGTGGATTGTGGGTGCTGGCCGAGGGTCTGGTATACGACTTTGGCGAGGAAAACATCGTGGACGATGTGCCGGAGAGCGGGGAATATTACATTTCCTGCGACTACGGCACGCTGAACCCATTTTCTGCTGGTTTGTGGTGCTGGGACGGCAAGACGGCCACCCGCATCCGGGAGTATTACTACTCCGGGCGGGAAGAACACAGAAACAAGACTGACGAGGAATATTATACGGAGTTGGAGAAGCTGGTGGGAGAGCTGCCGGTGATAAGCGTCATCGTGGACCCGTCGGCGGCGTCCTTCATCGAGGTTATCAAGCGGCACGGGAAGTTTAAGGTGCGCAAGGCGGTCAATGACGTGCTGCCGGGCATCGCCACCACGGCGAGGTATCTGCGCAGCGGTGCGCTGAAGATACACAGGTCGTGTAAAGACGCCATTCGGGAATTCGGCCTCTACCGCTGGGACGAAAAATCCACAGAGGACAGGCCAATTAAGGAGAACGACCACGCGATGGATGATACACGTTACTTTGCAATGACAGTATTGCGCCGGAAAGTGCGGGATGATAACGGGGAGAAATACATCCCCCTGTGGGAGAGGTGATAGCTTGCTGACATATCAGGACTTGCTCGCCGTGGGCGAGAACGAACAGGACCGAATGGATTTTATCCGGCGGGTCATCAATGAGCACAAAGGCTCTGCGGCTTACCGGTTCGCGGTAGACGCACAGCGATATTACGACGGCGAGAATCCCACCATCAGCCGGTATGAGAAGATCATCTATGACCTTCAGGGACGCGCCCACCGGGACATGTACACGGCAAACCACAAACTCATGTCAAGTTTCTTTGGATTTGTCGTGCGGCAGGAGGCAAACTATCTGCTGGGCAACGGCGTGACCTTTCAGAAGAGGGAGACAAAGGCCAGACTGGGCGCTGACTTTGACCAGCGGGTCAAGGACGCAGGCAAGAGCGCCCTGGTATGCGGCGTGGCGTTCGGGTTCTTCAACCTGGACCGGGTTCAGGTGTTCGAGCTGACCGAGTTTGCGCCCCTTTACGACGAGGAAAACGGTGCCTTGATGGCCGGTGTGCGGTTCTGGCAAGTGGCAGACGATAAGCCGCTTCGTGCCACGCTGTACGAGCTGGACGGATACACCGAGTACATCCAGCGCAGCGGGGAGAACATGACCGTGCTGACGGACAAACAACGGTACAAGGTCAATGTCCGCACGGACGGCCTGGGCGCGGAGACCATTCTGGACGGTGACAATTATCCTGGATTTCCCATCGTGCCTCTGAAAAACGGCAAAAACTGCCGGTCGGAGCTGCGGGGGCGGCGGAACACTGTGGACGCGCTGGATCTGGCCTGTTCCAACATGGTCAACAACGTGGACGAGGGCAATCTCATCTATTGGGTGCTTACCAACGCGGGCGGCATGAATGACTTGGACGACGTGAAGTTTTTGGAGCGCATCAAGACCCTTCACGTGGCCCACACCGACGACGAGGTGAACGCGGAACCGCACACCATCGAGGCCCCCTTTGAGGGCACCAACGCAACTATTGACATGCTCAAGCGCAAGCTGTACGAGGATTTCCAGGCGTTTGACAGCGCCGCCGTGAGCGCGGGAAATCAGACGGCCACGGCCATCAAGGCCAGCTATGTGCCGCTGGATCTAAAAGTAGACGACTTCGAGAGCGATGTGACCGACTTTATCCAAGGCCTATTGACGCTGGCTGGGGCAGACGATACGCCCAGCTATACCCGCAGCCAAATTGTGAACAAGAGCGAGGAGACCCAGACCGTTCTGATGGGAGCGGAATACTACGATGATGAGTACATCACCAAGAAGCTGCTGACCATCAACGGCGACATCGACCAGTACGACGAACTGATGCGCCGGAAAGACGCGGAAGAGCTTGACCGGATGGACGTGCTGCCGGAGGAACCGCCCGAACCGGGGGTGATCGAGGATGGCAACGCCTGATCTGGGCCACAAGCTGACCGACAAGGAGCTTGCAAAGCTGGAACGGCGCATTGCGAAGCTGTACCGAGAAGCCGGGGAAGAATTGCAAGAAACCATTGACGCTTACTTTGAGCAATTCAAAAAGCGCGATGAGGAAATGAAAGCGCTGATCGGCACGGTGCAGAACGGAAAGGAATGGACAGAGGCCGACTATAAACAATGGCGGCTCAATCAGATCGGGCGCGGAGAACGCTATCAGGCCATGCGGGATAAAGTGGCACACCGTGTCACCGACGCGAACGCCGTGGCGGCGTCCTACACCAACGATGCAACGCCCGGTATTTACTCCCTGAACCGCAATTTCGCGGCGTACACAATCGAGAGCGTGGCTGGGAATGTTGGCTTTGACCTGTGGGACGAGCAGACGGTGAAGCGCCTGATTGTGGAGCAGCCGGGGCTGATGCCGTATTACCCAAAAGATAGAGCATTGAAACGCGGCATTGACCTTGCGTATGGGAAAAAGCAAATCACGGCCAGCGTCACCAGCTCCATCTTGCAGGGGAAAAGCATTAAGGGTATGGCAGACGATTTGCAGCGGCGCATTATTACAATGGGCAGAAGCAGCGCGATTCGGACGGCGCGAACGGCGGTCACTGGCGCACAGAACGCCGGACGCATGGACAGCTACGCGGCGGCGGAAAAGATGGGCATCAAGCTTAAAAAGCAATGGCTGGCGACGCTGGACAACCGGACGCGGCATTCACACGCCATGCTGGACGGCGAAAAGGTAGATCAAGATAAGAAATTCTCCAACGGCTGCCGCTTTCCGGGCGATCCGCAGGGGCCAGCGTGGGAGATCTACAACTGCCGCTGCACGCTTGTTGCGGATGTGGATGGGGTAGATACCTCCACAGGGCAAAGACGCGCCAAAAACCCCGTTACAGGCGAAACAGAGGTTATTTCTGACATGACCTATTCCGAGTGGGCGGAGCAGAAGCAAGCGGAAGACGCTGCGGCCTGGAATACATACATGAAGAAGGGCCGTAACCTTTCCACTGATACAAAACAGTGGCAGGAATACAAATCGGTTCTGGGAAACAAAGTTCCAAACACGGTTGAGAAGTTCCAGAATTTGAAGTATAATGAACCTGATAAGTGGGCCCAACTGAAAACCATGAAACGGCAAACCGTTTTTGTGAATAACGCCGAATGTGTGACAACGCCTAAAAAATACACCGGGTATTTCCTGAAAGATGGCGCAAAACACGCGGATCAATTTTTTGATGTTGGCTATACAGCGGATAACCCATTGCAGCTGCGTTATGATATGGCACGGCAGTTTGATATGAGCAAGGCTGTTGATGTGCAGGAGTTAAATGGCGGTGCGATAATGTTTAATATCTACATGACACTTGGAGTTACAAAACAGCGCACTTTTTTAACGGGATGGATTCAAGATACACCGGATAGCAAACCGAGGATCGTAACCGGATTCAGAAAAAACAAGGAGAATTCGCATGATTAACGAATATGACCGTGTAAAAATCATTAAGACAGGCGATGTCGGTATTGTTGTTGATATCCGGGAGACCAACGGCACGTTTTATCTTGTTGAACGAGACGGTGACAATGAACTATTCGACTGCGCTGAAAGCGAACTGGAAAAACTATGAAAGTTGATTTCACAGACAACTCCAAAGAAGTCCTCGCTGCCATGCATGAGGCCGCTGCCAGGGCGCTGGAAAAGTGCGGGCTGGTTGCAGAGGGCTATGCGAAAAAGCTCTGCCCCGTGGACACCGGTAATCTGCGCAACAGCATTACCCATACGGTAGACGAGCAGGAACCGGCAGCGATCATCGGGACAAACAATGAATATGCCGCGTATGTGGAATTAGGTACCGGCAAATACGCGGAGGGCGGACGGCCGACGCCGTGGGTGTATCAGGACGATGAAGGTCACTGGCACTGGACGGCTGGCAACCCGGCACAGCCGTTCTTGAAGCCAGCGGTGGCCGACCACCAACAGACATATCGGAACATAATCGAGGATGAATTGAAAAATGGATGAAGGCATTATCAAGGCCATCGAAGCCATCACAAAGCGCGGAAACGACGCAGAGGTGCGGCGAAAAGGCAATGGGTACATCGTCTTAGAGGTTAAGAAAACAATCAAATACAGCACTCCCGCGCAATAGGGCACGGGAAAGGGCAATAGGAGCCAACTACTGAGATTTTCTCGGCGGTTGGCTCTTTCGTTTTCGATAAAACCCGCGAGGTACAGCGGTTTTTATACAATCTATCGCCGCGACGAACTGCGGACGAAGGAAAGGAAGATAGAACAATGGCACTTACACGCAAACTTTTGAAGGGGATGGGTCTCACCGACGAACAGGTGGACACCATCATCGAAGCGCATACCGACACCGTGGACGGCTTGAAGGCGGATGTGAGCCGCTACAAGGCGGACGCGGAGAAGTTGCCCACAGTCCAGAAGGAATTGGACGACCTGAAAGCCGCCGGGGACGGCGGTTACAAGGAGAAGTACGAGAAGGAGCACAAGGCCTTTGACGACTTCAAGGCGGACATCACCGCAAAGGAAACCAAGGCTGCCAAGGAAAAGGCGGTGAAAGCCTACTACGAGAGCAAGAACATCACCGGCGATAATCTGGCTATTGCCCTGCGGGGCAGCGGCGCGGAGATCGACGGCGTGGAGTTGGACGGCGACAAAATCAAGGACACCGCCGCTCTGGATGCGCTTGTGAGCGGGGCGTTTTCAAAGCTGGTCTCCACTACCACCACAAAAGGCGCCAATACCGCAAACCCTCCGGCTGGCGGAAGCACCGGCACGATGACAAAGGCGGATATCTACAAAAAAGACAATAACGGCCGGTATGTGCTGTCTGCGTCCGAGCGGCAGAAGGCGCTCATGGAAAACCAAATTACTTAACAAGAAAGGATGAATTACATGGCTGCTACGAAAATTGAGAGCCTGACCAACCCCCGCGATTCCCTGCCCAATACCTATACCAGCGTGACCGCCCGAGAGGTGGATTTCGTCACCCGTTTCAATGACAACTGGGATGCGCTGCGCAACATTATGGGCATTATGCGCCCCATCCGCAAGGCCCCCGGCACAAGCCTGATTTCTTACACCGCTGATGTGGCCCTGGAGGACGGCGACGTCGGCGCTGGCGAGGTGATCCCTTACAGCAAGGCGACGATTACCCAAGCGACCAAGGACGACCTGTCCATCAAGAAGTATGCAAAGGCTGTTCCTATCGAGGACGTTGACAAGTATGGTGCAGAGATCGCGGTGGAGAAGAGCGACGACGCTTTTCTGACCAAGCTCCAGAATGTGGTCCTTGGCAATTTCTATACTTTCCTGAACACCGGTTCTCTCACCGGAACCGCCGCAACCTGGCAGGCGGCACTTGCAAAGGCTCAGGGCGAAGTGCTGAACAAGTTTGCTGGTATGGCAAAAGACGTTACCTCCGTTGTGGGATTTGCTAACATCCTGGACGCATACGACTATCTGGGTGCTGCGGATATTTCCGTCCAGACCCAGTTCGGCCTGAACTATGTCAAGGACTTCATGGGGTACTCCACGCTGTTCCTGTTGCCCACCACCGTTTCCGGCAATAACGCTATTGCTCGCAACACTGTGATCGCAACGCCTGTGGAGAACATCGACCTGTACTATGCAGACCCCGGCGACAGCGAGTTTGCCAGACTGGGCCTGAATTACACCGTGCAGGGCGAGACAAACCTGATCGGTTTCCACGCCCAGGGTAATTACAGCACCGCCGTGGGCGAGAGTTACGCTATCATGGGCATGAAGCTGTGGGCTGAGTACTTGGACGGCATCGCCAAAATCACGGTCACCCCGGCCCCTTAAGCGCGCGCCTCTCGGGGCTGACGATTGGCGCGCTGACACTGACTCCGGCGTTTGACCCAGACACGACGGAGTATACAGCCACAACGACAAACGCGACCAACACGGTAACCGCGACCCCGGAGGACGCAAGCGCCACAGTGACCATCCTCAACGGAGAGGCTCCTGTTGAAAATGGCACTGCGGCCACCTGGGCGACCGGAGCCAACACTTTGACTGTGAACGTGAAAAACGGCACGGCGGAGAAAGTATATACCGTGACCGTAACCAAATCGGCGTAAAAGGAGGACAGCGTGATGCTTGAAACGGTTTTGCAGAATTTGAACAACTGGTTTTTAGTTCCGGACGGCGTCCACGCCGGGGAGTTCACTGTGCAGGGCGGGCAGCTCACGCTGCCCTTTCTGCAAACCGGCCAGTATTTCCGGGTGGTGGGTTCCGTATTCAATGACGGGCTCCACCAGTACCCGGTGGCAGACCTGACCGACGAGACGTTTACCGGCTCCGTGTGGGCGCTGGCTGTTCCGAAGGCGGTGATTGAATTGGCCGAAGAAATCGACGCATGGCAGACGAAGAACGGGGATCCAGGGCCGTTTACCTCAGAATCATTTGGCGGCTACTCCTACAGCAAAGCCACCAACGCCAGCGGCATGGCCGTCGGCTGGCAGGATGTATTCAAGAGCCGCCTGAACGACTGGCGGAGAATTAGGGGGATCTGATGAGCCTTTTAGATGATTTTTCCCGCACCTGTGTATTCATGGAAAAACGCCGGGTATCGGACGGTGCGGGCGGTCACTTTGTAGAGTGGGTGGAGGGCGCTGAGTTCACCAACTACCAGGCACTGGATACCTCCATGGAGGCCCGCAGAGCGGAAAAAGAAGGCGTGACCAGCCTGTATTCCGTCCTGGTAGACAAGGCCGTGCCCATCGAGTACAACGACGTGTTCAAAGACAAGACCACCGGCGAAACCTACCGCGTGACCTCAAATCCGGAGAACAAGCAGGCCCCCAAGTCCTCCACGATGCAGCTAAAATACTTTACGGCGGAAAGGTGGGCGTTGACCACATGACCAAAAACAAAGCCCTCTACGCCTGGTTCAACGAGTTCATGCCCTTCTACCGAGCGTCCAGCGTGCCAGACGATGTGGTCATGCCTTATGGCACCTATGAGTATATCGACAGCGCTTTTGATGCCGGGGAGGTCGGCCTGACGGTCAATCTGTGGTTCCGCACGGAGAGCGAAGCTGTCCCAGACGAGAAGGCCCAGGAGTTGTCCAAGCGCATCGGCTACGGTGGCGTGTATCTGCCCTGCGACGAGGGCTATATCTGGCTCAAGCGCGGTTCCCCCTGGTGCCAAAGCCTAACCTATGAGGAAGACCCGGCCATTAAGCGCCGGTACATCAACATTACCGCTGAATACCTGACATTCAGCTGAAAGGAGACCCAATATGGGCAAATTTACCGCGATCCCGCAGAGCACCTTTGAGGAATTGCAGCTCGACGCGGGTGTCATCCTGAAAAACTTTACCCCGGCTACTCCCACCGCACCGAAGGACGAGGACATTGTGTGTGCCACAACCGGCGGCATCAAGGTGTCTTGCGTCCCTACTTACTCCGACATGGGAGAGGACGTGGACAACTGCCCTGTGAATATGATGGAACTGAAGCATCTGGACGGTTGGGATTGCAAGATGGCCTTTACCTCCCTTGGAACATCCACGGAGTCCATCCGGCTGGCCCTGGGCGCGGCAGACATTGACACTCCCGACAGGAGCAAAATCACCCCCCGGCGAGACCTGAAGCAGACCGACTTTGCAGACCTGTGGTGGGTTGGCGACCGGGCCGACGGCGGAATGGTGGCTATCTGCCTGAAAAACGCCCTGTCCACCGGCGGCTTTACTCTCCAGACCACCAAAAACGGCAAGGGCCAGGTGAGCGTGGAGCTGACCGGCCATGTGTCCATGTCCGCTCAGGACGAGATGCCCATGGAGTTTTACAGCGCGGCTCCTGCGGAGGTGGGCGGCTGATGAAACTATCTGACGTAAAAGGTGATCGCACCCTGGAAGTAATCGCAGATCTGATCGAGCCAATCTGCAACATTGCGGAGGACGAGAACGCCGCCGCCCTGTTTAAGCGGGAACAACTGCCGGATGGCATGACAGCCAAGAAGTTCCTTTTACAGAAGGCAAAAAAGGCCGTTCCCGCCCTTCTGCGCGGTCATAAGGGCGATGTAATCTCCATCCTGTCCTCCATTGAGGGAACAAGCCCGGAGGCTTACACGGGCGCTCTGAGTCTGGTAAAACTGACCAAGGATTTTATTGACCTGATGACAGACGAAGCGTTCACGGAACTTTTTATCTCAGCGCAGAGCACAGAAAAACCCTCTGGCTCTGCGCAGGAGAATACCAAGGCCCCCGTAGCGTAAAGGCGTTCCTGCGGTATGCCCTTGCCCGCGCCAAACAGGACAGCGTGGACAAGGCATACCGGGTCTATGTGACAGACGCGCTCAAAGCAATCGCGGAAAACACGGCGCGGTACGTGGGGGGCGGCTATATCAAGGCGCGGTATGCTGACCTCATAGAGCCGAATCCGGAGGAAACCAGGACGCCGGAACAAATCGTTGACCGAATGAAAGAAAAAATCGCAAAGGTCGGAGGTGAGGACGATAAACGTGTTTGACTTGTATGCAAAAATTACGCTGGACACCAGCGGATACGAAAATGGGCTGGACAATGCTTCCGGCAAAGCGTCCGGCTTTGCCGACAAGTTGAAAAGCGGCCTTGCTACTGCGGCAAAGGTGGGAGCTGCGGCTTTGACAGCTGCGGCTACTGGCATGGCGGCGCTGACAAAGGCGTCCATTGACCAATATGCCGAGTATGAGCAATTAGTGGGTGGCGTCGATACCCTCTTTAAGACTGCATCGGACAAGGTGCAGGAGTACGCCGCAAACGCATACAAGACCGCTGGCATGAGCGCCAACGAATATATGGACACGGTGACCAGCTTTTCGGCCTCCCTGCTCCAGAGCCTTGGCGGAGATACAGAAAAAGCAGCTCAAAAGGCGGACCAGGCCATCACCGACATGGCAGACAACGCCAATAAGATGGGCACCGGCATGGAGATGATACAGAACGCCTATCAGGGTTTTGCAAAGCAGAACTACACCATGCTGGACAACCTAAAACTCGGGTATGGCGGCACCAAAGAGGAAATGGAGCGTCTGCTTGCGGACGCGGAGAAGCTGTCTGGGCAGAAGTTTGATATTTCATCTTACTCCGACATCGTAGACGCCATCCATGTGGTGCAGACGGAAATGGGCATTACCGGGACAACGGCAAAAGAGGCTGCGTCTACTATTCAGGGCAGCGTCAGCGCGGCAAAGTCCGCATGGAGCAACCTGATAACCGGCATTGCAGCCGACAACGCAGACCTTGATACGCTGATTGGCAATTTTGTCAGCAGCGTGGAGACGGCGGCTGGAAATATTATTCCGCGCGTTAGTGTCATGTTGGGCGGCATTTCACAGCTTGTTACATCTGCATCTACCACTATTATCCCGATGGTCATAACAACCATCACAGACAACCTGCCTGCGCTTTTGCAGGCGGCGGTTGCGCTTGTCGGCGCATTGGGACAGGGTATCATTGATAGCCTACCTGCAATTACGCAAGCAGCAATCGACATTCTTTTCTTCCTTGCGAATGGCCTGATAGAAAACCTGCCCACGCTTATTGACGGCATTGTGCAAGTGACCTTGACGATTGTGCAGATGCTGACAAGCCCGGACTTTTTGACGCAACTCATTGAAACGGCAATCTTGCTGATTATGACGCTTGCGCAGGGCCTGATTGACGCGATTCCGCAGCTTATCGCGGCAGTACCTATGATTATTGGCAACTTGCTCGCCGCAATCATTGTAGAGCTGCCGAACATTATCCAGATGGGCATTGATCTTCTGTTTGCGCTGATTGACGGAATTATCAAGTGCATCCCGGAGCTGGTCGCGGCAGTCCCTACGCTGATTATTGCGTTCGTCAACGGCATCGTGAACAACCTTGACAAGATCATCCTTGCAGCGCCGCAGATCATTGTATCGCTGATTACCGGCATTATCGGGGCAATCCCGGAATTGATTGCAGCCGTCCCGCGCGTTATCGCTGCTATTGCCGACACAATCAGAAACTACGACTGGGGCGGCATCGGTAGAAACATCGTTCAGGGGCTGAAAGACGGTATCGCCGGAATGTGGGACAATATCAAGGATTGGTTCAACGAAAAGGTGAATAGCCTTGTCGGCGGCGTGAAGCGCATTTTGGGCATCCACTCCCCTTCCAAGGTCTTTGCCGGAATCGGCGGTTTCATGGCCGAAGGTCTGGGCGAAGGCTTTAGCGATGAATTCGCGGCTGTGAAAAATGACATTGAAGGCAGCATGAATTTTGACGCTGGAACCATTACAGCAGATGCAAACATCAGCAGAAACTATACAAGTGGCTCTTACGGAGCGGCAAGCACAAGCGGGGGTGGCGATTCCGGCAGAATTGTAATGCTGCTGGAACAGTATTTGCCTATGTTGGCAAATATGAAAGTCATCATGGACAGTGGCCAGGTTATCGGTTTGCTTGCCCCAGGCATGGATGAAGAACTGGCCAAAATCAATGCAAGGAAGGCAAGGGCTGTATGATAGGAAAAGTATTTTTTGACGGAAAAGACACTTACACAGAATACGGCCTGCTTCTTGCGAGCAAGTCCATTTCTTTGCCGGAAGTCCGCACGAATATGATTGATGTTCCGGGCCGGGACGGTCTGCTGGACGCTTCCGAGGTGTTGACCGGCGAAGTGACCTACAAAAACCGCACCATTGTACTGAAGCTCACCGGCGTGGACACGGTGAGCGGCAAGAAATGGCCTGCCACGATTTCTGACTTCTGCAACAAAGTCCACGGCAAGCGCGTGAAAGTGACCTTCCCCGAGGACACCGCCCATTATTACAGTGGGCGATGCTCCGTTGGGCGGGTGGAGCTTGTCAAAATGATGCAGACCATCCCGGTCACAGTCAGCTGCGACCCGTGGAAATACAAGAACGCAAAAACCACGGTCACGGGGACCGTGCCCGAATCGGGCACGCTGTCCCTGACTCTGACCAATGAGTGCCGGTCGGTGGTGCCCACCGTGGAGGTGTCGGCGGCTGCAACGCTGACCTTCGGCGGCAAGGACATCGCGGTGGCAGCCGGCAGCCATCGTATCCTGGATATCTGCCTGGCAGCCGGCGGCAATACCCTTGCCGTCACGGCCGCAGCCGGAACCACGGTGTCCGTCACCTATCAGGAGGCATCGCTATGAGCTACACTGGCGCGGTATGCGGCAAGGCTGTTGCCGGGCTTGCCGTCTGTGGCACGGACCCCCAGGAGACTGCGCAGGACTTTGCTGGCTATCAGCTGCGTTACGGGGATTACATCCTGTACGATCCGCGCGGCGCCAACGAGGTGGACCGGCTGTGCGCCTCGGCGGCGTCGGTGGACCTTACCGCCGGCAAGGCGGGCTCCATGGAGTTCTCTCTGCCGCCGGATCACCCGTACCGGGACAAGCTGCCCTATATGCGGCCCGGTCTGGAGCTGTTGCAGGGCCGCTATGTGGTGTGGCGGGGACGCATCACATCCCAGGTGTGCGACTTCGCCAACAGCCTGAAGGTATCGGCAGAGGGCATTATGGCCACCCTGAACGATACCACGGTGCCCCCGTTCGTGTTTCCGGACGATTTCGCCGAGGACCCTGATTACCAGGCGGCCGCCAACAGCGGCAACGTGGTGGGTTACCTGTTCCGCTGGCTCATGACGCAGCACAATGCCAAGGCCTCGGCCGAGCAGCAGATCAAGCCCGGCGTGTGTACGGTGACGGACGCCAACAACTACATTACCCGCAGTTCCACCAAGTATCTTACCACCATGGATGCCCTGACCTCCAGGCTTTCCGGATCGTCCCTGGGCGGGTATCTGCTGATTCGGTACGAGGCCGACGGCAACTACCTGGACTACTACGCAGATCTGCCGCTTACCAACGCCCAGGCCGTCACCTTCGGCGAGAACCTCCTGGACCTGGAGCGCCAGCTGGCCGGGGCCGATATCTACACGGCTATCCTGCCGGTGGGCCATGACGGCCTGACTATCACAGAGCTGCCGGACGGCGACATTACGGACGACCTGGTCAAGGAGGGCCCGTATGTCTGGTCCCGGGCCGGTGTGGCAAAGTACGGCTGGATCTGTCCCGGACCTACGGACTGGCAGGACGTCACTGTGGCCGAGAATCTCCAGTCTTACGCAGCGGCCCGGCTGGCTACCTCCGGTTGGGCGCTGGAGGAGTCCATTACCTGCAAGGCCATTGATCTCCACGTTGCAGACGCCGCTGTGGCCGCCTGGCGAGTAGGCCGGTATACCATGCTGGCCACCACGCCCCACGGCATCCGGGCGGCCATGCCTCTGCTGCAAATGCACATTGATCTCTTGGACCCGGCGCAGACCACCGTCACCATGGGCCGGACGCGGCGTACCTTTACCGGCGACGTGGAGGACGAGCGCAACCGCGTATCCCAGGGCATGGAGGAGGTACGGCAGGAGACTGAGGAGCGGATCAACACCGTGCAGCAGATCCTCACCGAACGCATGACGCAGATCTCACAGTCGGACCGGCAGATCCTCCTGGAGGCGCTGGAACAGTATGTGGAGATCGGGGATTTTGAGAGCTACAAGCGGGTCATGGATGCCACTCTGGCCATTCTGCCGGATCAGATCCGCATGGAGGTATCCGAGGAAATCACCGAGCAGGTGGAGGACGCCACCGGCGATATCCGCCAGACCGTCCGCACCATGAACCAGTACATGAGCTTCACGGCGGCCATGGGCATGCTCCTGGGCAGCGAGGGCGACCCCGTGAAGGTGCAAATCAACAATCAGGGGCTAAACATCCTCCGGGAGACACTGGCGCTGCTGTCCATCAATCAGCGGGGCGTATACACGCCGTCGCTGTATATACGGCCCATGGATCCGGACGACCCCACCGCCGGGTGCCTGTACCTGGGCAACCTGGTGGTCCGGGTTGCCCCGGATGGGTCCGTGGTGGGTGCGAAGGGAGTGAATGCCAATGGGTGAGCTGTACGGCGCACAATCCACATACGGCTGGCGGCTACGGCTGGGGTATACCATCCAGCAATCCCGCAGCAACAACCGCAGCACCATCGCCCTGTCACTGCAGATCTACGACGGCACCGGCGAGAGCTATAACCAGGCGGCCAACAGCTGCTATTACGTCCTACAGGGAAGCAAGGTGTACCATCCCTACAGCTACACCGCCAAGGGCTGGTACGATCTGGGCACCAAGACCATCACCGTGGACCACGATGCCAAGGGCGAGGCCACGGTAACACTGTCCGCTGAGTGGCACAGCGGCTTTACCTCTCAATGGACGCCAGCGTCTCTGTCTGTATCCGGCAAGGTCACGCTGCCTACCATCCCCCGGGCATCCTCTTTGGCGGTCCCGTCTATAACGCTGGGCAGCCCTGCCACACTGACCGTCACCAAGGCAGACAGCAGCTACACGCACCGGATCACATACGCCTGGGGCACCCACTCCGGCGTGGTGTCAGCAGAGACGGGCGCGACGTCCATTACCTGGACGCCGCCCCTGGAACTGGCCAGCGACATCCCCAACGCCGCCAGCGGTGTGGGCACGCTGACCATTACCACATACAGCGGTGATACGGCCTTGGGCAGCCAGTCTTATAGCTTTGCGGCATCCGTGCCTGCCAGCGCGGCCCCTGCGGCCTCTGTGGCGCTTTCGGACGATGGGGGATATGCAGATACCTATGGAGCGTACGTGCAGACCAAGAGCCGCCTAAAGGCCGTCACGACGGCCAGTGGGAAATACGGGGCGACGGTCAAGGGCTATACCCTGGCCATCTCCGGCCTGACGGCCACCGGGGCTACAGCCACTACTGGCGCGCTGCCGGAGTCCGGCACGGTGGCCTATGCCGTCACTGTTACAGACTCCCGGGGGCTGTCCACCGTCCTGCGAGGGACCATCACCGTGCTGCCCTACGCCGCGCCCGGTGTACGCTCCATCAGCGCCGCCCGCTGCGATGCAGACGGCACGGACAACCCCGCCGGAGATCATGCCAAGGTGTCCTTTGTGGGCGCGGTGGCGCCGCTGAACGACGAGAACACGGCCGCCTATGTCATCCGCTACCGAGCCCAGGGGGCGGACACCTGGAGCTCCCAGGCCGTGCCGGACGCCGCCGGGCAGTATACACCCAGTGCCTACGGCGTCATCCCGGCCGCGGTGGACACCGTCTATGAGGTGTGCATAGCCGTCACCGACGCACTGGGCAGCACGGCCAGCCTGATCGTGGTGCTGCCATCGGCGCAGGTGCTTTTCCGGACGGCGCCGGCCGTGGACGGTTTGTCCATCGGCCAGTATCTGACCGAGGCGGCCACGCTGATTGTGGGCGGACTCATCAAGCACCTGAAGCTGCCCGGTCCCGCGGCGGTGTTGTTCGGCGGCAAGGCCCTCCTGGACTACCTCCACCCCGTCGGCAGCATCTACCAGTCCACGGACCCCACATCCCCAGCGGACCTGTTTGGCGGCACCTGGGAGCAGGTAAAGGACCGGTTTCTGCTGGCAGCGGGCGACTCCCACGCGGCTGGCTCTACCGGCGGCGAGGAAAAGCACGTCCTGACGGCGGCGGAGATGGCAAACCACACTCACGGCTACGATTAC
>ENA-OPBD01000176-OPBD01000176.1-human-gut-metagenome-genome-assembly--contig:-NODE-176-length-55074-cov-9.259638_pt1 | contig 55074 bp, 59 predicted proteins | sample MGYA00241062_ERZ501440 | MGnify/ENA primary metagenome ERZ501440 (study PRJEB25962, sample SAMEA2042628) | human gut metagenome | biome: human gut; feature: human-associated habitat; material: faeces...
CTCTTTCATTTCTTTGGCTTTACCAAATTTAAAGTCTAACGGAATTCCGTCAGGAAAAGCATCGCAACAAGGTCTCCAGCCGTCTAACAATTCATCTCTTTGATGTTTGCATTCACAACAATCTGAAATGTAAATCATTAGTATTTCCTCCCAATATATTTTTCATAGAATTGCATCCATTCTTTTGATACTTTAACACCACGTTTTCTTAGAACTTCTAATTCCGCAAGTGCTTCCGCACCATCATCATAAGCAATAATACTGATACCTTCTATGTGAATTTTTGACAGTTCATCATATAGTTTTTTGACATCTTCGGATCTCATTCCGAAAATTGTCTTTGCGTGTCCACTTTCATGCCACACAGCTTCTTCTAATGTGTTTGCTATAGATAGTTTTGAATTTGCAAATATTTGATTGATTTTATCAAGAGTTTTTCCAGGAAGTATATCTGTGTTTAAAGACAATTGTAACAATCCGTTTGATAAAGGTTCAATTTGTAAAACAGGAGTTCCTTTATCATTTTTGGGTAAACTTTTTGCAACAATTTCACTAATGATGAATCCACCCTCAGATTCACATTTTGACATGGTGTCAATTATAACCTTACTCACTTCAGCGTTAAAATTTTTTCCGTATGTAACGACTTCAAAATCATCAATATCTATGCTTTTAATTATACTCTTTTCAGCGGATTTTGCAACAGTTTTCTTCTTTCTCCACACCGCTTTTTGAGCCGTACTTCTGCCAAATCCGTAAGCCTGAGAGCGTGAATTATCTTTGAGTAATCCCGTCTTATTACAAAAGCTATTCAGTTCTGACTCCTGCCGTTTCAGCTTAACGGAATAATGACTGAAATTTTTTTCTAACTTTTGTAACAGCTCTTCATCGGAAAGGTTATTCAAAGCCTCATCACAAGCGGCAAGTGTTCTTTTGGTTGCCCTGATTTTGCGTTCAAAAGCTCTTTGCTGTTGTTCTGCCTCGTAAAGCGTGTGCATTGAGCCGTCGGGATATTCAATGTTTTTAGCATTCAGTTCTTCGAGGTCTTTTGCCGAGTACATTCGACTACTACCCTCAAAGTACGGATACCAATCGTGTCGACAGTTCCAGCCTTTAAATCCGTCACCTGTGCCGTAACCAATATCGGACAAGGACAAGTAACCTCTTTGACCACTCAGGCTTACAATCTGTCCCTGCCAAGCGGCGTGGCTCGGTCTTGCTCCTGCGTGAGCGGTAATTTCCATAAGGTCACAGCCAAGCTCCTGTGCGTTTGCAAGGCATATCTGACCTGCGGTCTGTCCTATGCCTGTCATAACATTGCGGCGAACCGCAACATCAAGCCTGTCACGGTGTCCCGAGGGGTAGATTACAAACGCTCCGTCTTGAGCAACCTGTCTGATTGCGTCGGCAATTGCCTGTTGCGGAGTAAACGCACCGCTTGACGCTTTTAATTCGGCAAGACTGCAAGCATTGATAAAGCTCGTTTGCGATGACACAGCTGTGGTCAGAGTAAGATTGCTAAGATTGCCCTGCGTTTTCTTAAAGCCTGCCTCAAGTAACTGCATTTGCACATCGGACACCTTGAGTGACTTTGGATTTAAGCCGTTTTGTCGGTAAATCTCGTTGTCATACTCCGTAGCGGTCACACCTGCATCTTCAAAGAGCTTTTTTAACTCTGATTCTGTCCTGTCGCAGTATTTTGCAACACTTGACAACACATCGGAGTGCAGAGTGCCAAGCTCCTGCATATGCTGGGCTTGCCATATACCTGTGTCGGTCATTATTCCTGTTTTTGCAATTCTGCGAGCAATGTCACGGACAATCTCCTCTTCAAGCTGTGAATATAGGTTGATGATATCATCGGCACAATGAGCAAGCTGTTCAGGGGTGAGCATTAAGAGCCACCGCCTTCATCAAAAAAACTTTGTACACCGCTTTCGGGTAACATTTCTGCCGCCTGTTTATCATCAACTCCATACCGCCATTTGAGGTAGTCGGTCTTTTTGCGGATACCGCTGTTGACCTCATTGAGCTGTATAGCCTGCTCTTTGTCCTTATCTTCAAGCACGCCGTCGCCCCAATTAAAGCTAACTTCGTACTCTCCGCTTGGAGCAAGATTACAGGCATCAGCCATAGCATTGCACGCATATATGTAGTCCTCAAGTACAGCCTCAAGCGAGTGCTGCATATCAGACACAGCTGTATAGCTACGCTGTTTTGATGCTTTGATTTCTTCCGCTGTCTTATCTACATTTTGTGGGTTTGACAATGTGCCGTAAGCAAGGGAGCAGTTAAACTCAATCTGTCTTTTTATTTCGTTTAGTCCATTTGAGTAGTTATCATCACGCAAAGTCGGGTTAAAAACTTCATAAAAAGACTTATCTTTGTTATCGTCTGCATCAATGTTAAATTTGCGAAACAATCTATCACGGGTTGACGGTGTTCCGAGCGTATCTTCGCCCGGTCGCTGTCGAAGGACTTCTTCGCCGGCATCAACTGCAAGCTCGCCGCCTTCAAACTCCCACAAATATCTGTCCCACTGCAAGTCAGCCTCATTAAGCAGCTTAATTGCTCGGCTGTAAACAGACACACCTAAGGGACTGCCACTTTCGATGTTATTAGCAAAAGGTACAGACCAAAAAGCAAATAAAGGACGGTCAACATCATTGATAACTATGTATGGGTCAATTCTCGACCACATATCGCTGTCAAGATTTTCAGGATTTATTTCCGCCCCGATGTTGTCGGGACTGGATGAAACAAAAAAGTGACTTTCGATTGTGTGTGATTTGTTTTCGTAGCTGTAAGTCTGCTTTTCAACTCTTGTGTAATAGTTCTTGCCTTTGACCTCTTGATTAAAAAACACGGCAGCGGTTATTATGCCGTTGCTGTAATTAAGAGGGATAAACTTGTCCTGCGTGATGCAATCGGGGAGGATTACACCATTACGAACATACGGTTTAAACATTATGCCGCCGACCGCACAACCTGCCTCAAGCCTTACTCTGAGCTGTTCAAGCAATCTTTCATACTGTTCTTGTAAATAATCCGCACGCTCTGAACCCGTTATTTCGCTCTCAAATTCAATCATAATTAACCGTGCAAATTCGGACGCTATCGTTGCACCGAGGTTAAGTGTCTTGTTGTGGCAATCTTTGCTCCAAGACGGCTCATCGGCATATATTTCAAGCCATACTTCCATAGCCTCTTCCATATTATCAAATTGATAATTGCTCGTAGCGTTTTCGGGGTCAAGTTTGTTTACAATACTCCTTAACCAACTTAAAAACACATATTTAGCACGCCTTTTCAACTGCTCACCTCCTTATTATTTGTATTTAAACTCACGCTTTAGGACTGTATAAGCAAAATAGCGTATATCGTCCATTGCGTGGTCATTTTCTTTTACCACTTTATCAACTTCGGCTTTTTCGTCCCAGCGGTACATGCCAAACTCTTCCTGAGATGCCTTGCACTTAACGCCGATTTTAATTCTGCCGTCATTGAGCATTTGGCTTGTAGTTCTGATGCCGTTGATAACATCGTTCTTAGCAGACTTGACATAAAACTTGCCGTGTCTTTTGATAGTAGCTTTAAAAGATGCGGCGGACGGGTCAATTATCACACGCTCTATGTATCGGTCACCTGCGAGCTTTTCAAGCTCTGCATAATGCTCTTCATCGGTGCGTTGGTAACCCTCTTTTCGGCTGTTGTAGTAGTATTCATCAACACGGATTGCCTCTTTGTCGGTTACACACCACAAACCCATAGAGCAAGGGTTAATAGTACCGTAGTCCATTGATATGTACCACCGTCCGACAAGCTCATCAGGGTTGCCGTCCCAAAGTTTTTCTTTTATGTGGTCATTGTAATCTTGGTAAACAAGACCCTCGGCGATAACCCATTCACCTAAAATAAAGCGGCGGTAAAAAGTACCTTGATATAGACTGTAATACCGTTGCTTAACTTTATCAGACAAGCTAAGGTTATCATCCATTAAAAACTTGAGCCTTAAAGCATGTTTGTCAGAAGCCTTTAAAACCCACTCACGGTAAAACCAGTGATTGGGATTATCGGGGTTGCAGTTGAACCAGAACCTTGCACCCTCAACAGAGCAACGGGCAAGACCCTGCTCAACGAAGGAACGAGGCATCAGAGCAACCTCATCAAAAAGAATTCCTGCGAGCGTAACACCCTGAATCAAGTCCTGCGAGCTTTCGTCTTTACCGCCGAAAATGTAAAAGGTATTAGATTTGCCGTTTTTGCTGATAGTCAGCAAATTTTCCGACCTCTTATCCTTGATATCGTAACGGTGTTTGAGCATATTGATAAGAGGCTTAATAACATTTCGTCTGCAAGAGCCTACGGTTTTACCACAAATAGCAAAGTTACAGTCAGCGAATGTTGCCATTGCCCAAAAAACAAAAGATATGCTCATGCTGACAGTTTTGCCCGAACGGACAGAGCCGTCTGCAATAACTGCATCGTATTTATCCTTTATGCCGTCAACTTTCCACCAGCTAAGTACTTTTAGCTGTTTTCTCGAAAAAGGCTTAAACTTCATCCTTAAAAGCCTCCTTGCCTGCACCTTCAAGTGCCTCAATCAATCCGTCATCAACGGTTGTTACTGTTTCAGGCTTAAAGTAATCTGCATACAGTTTGATAGCCTGCGTGTCGCCGTTCTGACATTTTTTAATCAGTGCCTGCCGAATTGCCGTCAGTTCATCATTTTCGTACTTTGCAATTAAAGCATTTAACTTTTTGCGAAATTCCCTTGATTTTACAACTCCATAGGATAGAGCAAGTGACTTTAAATCTTCAACAATATTAAATTCTTGCTTCGTGTTTGTTTCTTTGAGCAGTTGTTCAAGTTTTGACAGCTTATTCATTTTGCACCTTCTTTCCGTTTTTTGACATAAAAATAAACACCCGTTAAAAGGTGTTTAAAAGCATTTTAATGTATATAAAAAACAGCGGTTTGCGGTGTTAATTTAAATGTCAGCCATATGAACTAATTACTGGAGGGATTATCCATGGACGAACAAACCGCTGTTTTTTAACTTAGGTATGCTCCGCCATCCGCTAACTTGAGGTTATCGGTAGCTTTGCTGTATGTCAGCCGTGTCACATCAAGCAGAGACGAATCAATCCGCTGTCTGTTCGGGCATTTGTTCGGTAAACGAAACTGTAAGCTCAGTCGGCTCACCTGCAAGGGTAATTTTGACCGTTGCTTTCTTGTATCGTTTCTGTACTTTCACAATTTTATCTTTATTCTCAGCCAAAAATCCGCTGACAGTTTCGTAACCGTCACCAGTGAATTTAAGTACCGAGGGAGTTTTCAAAAGTTCGCTTAAAGTCAGAATAAATTCAGACTCTTTGTCGGTTAAAGGAATAGGACTTGTACCGCCGCCGAGTAATCTGATAATGTGTGGAATACCTTTGAATACATAATACTTTGACCACTCATAGTCCATACGGATAAATACATAGCCGTCAAAAAGTATATGCGGTTGGGTTGTCCACCTGCCTTTTGAGCGGATCAGTTTGTTTTCGACCGGCACAATAGCATCATAACCACGATATCGGAGCTGTTCCGCAACAGCGTGTTCTTGTCCTGTGTTTACATAAAGCACATACCACTTGATGTTCATCATCCTTGCTCCTTTGCTTTGAGCTTGTTGATTTCGTCCATAAGCTTGTTGTACAAGCGAGGATTGTTTTTCTTGATAGTGTCGTACAGCAAGCTCTGATTGGCTTCAAGAGCAATCTGCTTGTCTGACTTAACGGCGGTATCTGATTTTTTCTTGTAGGCAACTGCTCTGCAAAGTGCTGTAGCCTGTCGCAACAGCTTTTCAGGGGATATGCATTCAAGGTCAGTTTCTCCGAGCTGGGATACTGCGTCAAACACTTTCTGCGAAGCCATTCGCAAAATAGCTTCTGCCGGGTCTAACTCGGGATAGCGTTCCGTTTCAGTCAGAATCATTCGGAAATTTTCCTGTGCGATTCGTAGCTGTTGAGCGTTCGCCAAAAACCTCTGTGCATATCTGCTGACTGCTGCCTGTGACAGCTGTTCGCCGTTATCAGCAAGGTATGACACAATTTCACGATAGGTCTGTCCGCTGACAAGCATCTGATCTACGGTGTCCTTGAGGTCAGGAGGCAATTTGTCGATTTTTCCGCAAGCTCTGCGGTTGTTTCTGCCCATAGCTAAACCTCAATCGAGTTATCGGTAACAGAACCTTCGAGGAGCTTAATGCCCTTTGATGAGAGTTTTGCCTCAAGTTCTTCATACGGAACATCTGCGATGTCGGCAGGTTCTTTTGTTTTGATATGACGGAGCAAAATGTATTCCGACAAAAAGAGGTAATTAACCGATGACAAAAAGTCATGCTCCGAAACATTCCCGATTGCGTACTTAACATCGGACAGTTTTTCATAATTCACATGAAGTATGTTAATAGTTCTCAAAATCTGTCCGTTGTTCTGAACAAAGTTTCTTGCCTTGATTTTCTGCATATATGCCTCAGCATCGTTAGTCATTATTATTACCTCCTCTTAAAAGCTCCAAAATGAGCTTGTTTTGTGTCTTTATTTCGTCCTTAACTTCGTTGATAGAGTTGTAGTAATCTTTTTTGGTCAAACAGTTTTCCTTTATTTGCTCAACATCAGTTTGCAACTTACCGATAGATTTGTTGACATCGGTTTTAATATCTTTTAATTCATCTTTCGTAACATATGACAGCTGAATTTCTTTGATTTCCTTGTCGTGTCTATCCGCTTCGTTAATTGTCCTTTTAAGAAAAAAACTGATAATAGCAATAGCTCCCGAAATGATAAGACCGAAGAGCCACCAAGTGTCTGACGCAAAGTTCATAAAAACTACTCCAAAAAAATAAGGTATCATTAAGTCTGTAACTTAATAATACCTTATAAAACCGTACTCCCGTAGAGGAAGAATATCCTATTTTTTCTTCATTGTTATATATCATCAAAAATACTTAACTGACCGTCAAGATTACCGTTTGAGCATATGATTCTCACATACCTTTCAGACAAATCATACTCTCTTGCGAGCTGACTGCTGTTGTATCCATTGTACTTCGCCTTGATTTCAGCATTGCGTTCAAGTTTTTGCAGCTCGCTGTATTTTTGTATGTATATCGTGTCACCGCCAAATGATTTACAGAGTTTAATGTAACTTTCAATGCCTATTGTTTCGGCGATGTTCCTTTGCGTACCTACCAAATCATCAAGATTTATTTTCACCAGCCTTCCTCCTTTGAGCACTGTCAATGTACTTTTTAAGTTTTTCAATCAAGGTTATGCCCTGATTATATGTCAGCCACCTAAAAGGCTGCTTTGATGTACAGTCAATTTTTAACTCTTTCTTTATAATACCGCAGAGTCTGTCGCCGAGTTTAGCTGTGGTAGGCTCGGTATCGTATTTTTCAAGCTGGTACATCAACTGCCACACTTTGCGTTTCTGACCGTCTGACATTTTTCCTCTGCCGCTTTCCTCGTATCTTTTCTTCTTATACGGTTTCGGCGGCTCTGTGAGGCTCTGCAATTTCAGCCTTTCGGCAAGTTCTGCGACAACTGTTCGGTATTCGTTTTCATCAAGAGTGCGTATGCTCTCCTTTTGAGTAAGACGATAAACAATCGTGTGCAGCATATCGTTTTTGTTGCCCGATTCCAAAACACCGAGCCGTGCAGCCATTGCGTATATTCTTTGTGTCTGCTGTGGCTTTAACAAATCAATCACCTCAGCTTAAAGATATCTTTGTGCTGTCCTCAACCACAAAACTGCTCTGTATCTTCATTAGGATATCGTCAATATGGCTTTCATCCATTCCGTTAACGGTGAGCAGGTTTTTGAAGTCCTGCCATACAGCCGCCTCTGAAATGAGGTAGGCATACTCTTTTGCATCGTCCTCCGAAAGGTTTGTGAACTTTAAAATGTTGTTTACATCCTTATCGTAGTTAATGCCCTTGCATTTCTTGACAAGCTGTTTGCGTTCGTCATCAGATACACCGTTCATCTGTTCAATAACTTCTTTGACGGTGCATCTTACAAAATTGCCCTTCCACAAACCGATGAGCATTCTTTTTGCCGGAGCAGAGAGGGAATATTCTGTCTTTTCCGTAACTGCATCTTTGTATGCTTTGCCAAAAATTGAGAGCAAAAATGAGTTGTATGTAATTTTGAGAGATTCCGAAGTTACCGCTGTAAGCTCTGATTCTGTGCCTGCGTAATGGACACTTTTATATTTGGTGTTTTCAAGGTCTTCCGAGCACTGCATGATAATCTCTGCTTCGAGCTTGTCCTTGCGTGCTTTGAGTTTGCTCATATCTGCTTTAATGCCTGCAAGCTCATCAATCTGCTTTTTTAAATCAGTCATTTGTTTTATCCACCTTTGCAAGTAATTTTTCGGCACATTTGCGGCAGATGATAACATTATCTGCAATGATTACATTTTCAACTGTACCGCAAAAGCGACAACAGGGAGCAGACGGTTTAATTGTAACAGTGCCGTCTGTACTTGTTTCGATGTCAACAGCATTGCCCGGAAACAATCCTGCTTCGCCTCTTATCTGCTTTGGCAGAGTAATAGAGCCGTTTTTACAAATTCTCTTTGATGTTTTCATAATTGACCTCCTGTTCAATATATATTGCTTAATATTGCCTATCCTCACTCTGCATTTACACGGACTTGTGACCGTTCCCAACAGGGAGTTGCATTAAGGCGAGCGGATTATATCCGCTCAAAAGCAGCTTGTATTGCTCTGACAAAGCCGTATAACATTGCCTTAGCATATTGTTTGTCAGTATCTTTCTCTATATTTTGTATAGTTTCAATCGTTAATGTACCTAACCTTCCAAGTCTGTCAATCGCACTGCCTGTTATAATGGTTTCAATCGTCTCGTCTGAAGATTCTACTGACATTATCACAACATTTTTTTGCTTAATAGCTGCTTTAGCTTTTTTCGCTAACAAATCAACCATTGTTAAGCCTGCCTGCTCACCGATTTCCTCTCCAAAACGAATATTGTAGTTATCCATTGTTATCCCTCCGAAATTTAATAAAATTCAATGCTTTTGTTATTAGCAATAAAATGTTTTTTCATTTTCTCAAAGTTTGTCCAGTATGAACAATACTCATTGTAACTAAACTTATCTTTAAGTTCCTGCTTAGCTTTCTTGCTACGAACTCCGTAAAGTTTGTAATCCTTTTCGGTGACAACTGACCGCTTTTTACAGCAATAAAATCTTCTGCGGATTTCACAATCCTCTGCAAGCCATTTACCACGAAATTCATCGTTTACATAAACAAGAATAGCATTTTGGAATCGTGATTTTTGAGTGAGGTTCAGAGATACTTTGTATCCGTCAATTTTAAGATTAACCGGCGGAGCAAATACAGATGTAAGTGCTATGTCAACCTTTTTCCATTCTTCTTTTGTCATTATTGCCCCTCCTTTTACTCTTTTTAATTTTTCGGCTTTCGCCACGGAGCATCCAACCAACCCATACAAGCAGGAGCACCATAGGCACAAAGCAAATTTCTCCGCCTGCTGTAAAGCTCCTTGCACCCACTTGACCGAATGCGGCAGTCATTACTACTCCCGTGCTGAACCCTGCTGAGAGCAGTAACACAATTTTTCTTAACGACATTTTAAATCCCTCCAAATATTGTTTAAAACACTTTAAAACACCTTGATACGCATAGCTTTTGCCATTGCTATTAAGCCCTCATAGGTGATGTTTCCGTTGTCAACGGCATTTCCAAAAACATTGCTTGCTCCTCTGATGCCCTGTTCAGACCTTGCAATGCCAAGTAAAAAACTTACTGCTCGTTCATCGGACTTAACGGCAGGAAACAACAGCTCAATGTCGCTGTTTTTAATTGCTGATGTATGCCTTACTTCGGTAAGTTTTGTACGGTTACGAATCTGGGCGAACGCTTCTTTGCTTTTGCCGGTATTTGTAACGGTTTCAATGTTTCCGACAAGGCAAATGCCAAGCTGTGGGTTGCTATCAAAAAAAGCTCTGATAGCCTCAATGGTTTTAATCGGCAGATGCTGTGCCTCATCAATGATGAGTACCTTGCGTTCACCTTCAAAGCTATCTGCAAGTCTTAACCACATTTCATCTTTGCGACCTGTTGCGGTGATTTTCTGTGTTCTGCAAAGCAGTTTTAAAAATGCACTTAAAGTTACTAAACAGGGGTTTACGGACACATAAATTGCTGTTGCAGGATAATCTTCAGCATACTTTTTGCACGCCATTGTTTTACCGATGCCTGCATCGCCACACTCAATTGCAAGACCGCCCTTAAGGTGACACAAGCGGATTGTTTCATAAACTTCTGAGCTTATGCTTGTAGGCTTGTAGCTGTTAAGCACTTGAGCTGATTTCAGATTTTCTGCAGCGGCTTTGGTTTCAAATGTTTCAGTTAAAAACTTTTCAAAATCACTTAAATTACCGTTATAGCGGTCATTAAGATAGGTTGACAAGGTTGCCGCTGATTTACCGAGAGCCCTTGCGGCTTTGGTTTGTGAGCCGCACTCTTCGATAAAGTTCCTTAATTTTTTCTGTAATTCAGGATTGGCTGACATTACCGACATTTATTATTCCTCCTTTTGTCGCTGTTCAAGATTTCTTATCATTTTTGCTTTGTCTATTGTAACGATGTTTGACTGACCAACCGCCATAGGCAACTGCTCTGCCGTTTCATCGGCACGGTGTACTGATATAACCTTCGGATTGATTTCCTCGGCATTTGCTTTGTTTTCCTCAGCGGTTGCAAGCACAAGATTGAGTGCTGTTTCTTTGCCAAATGCTGTAATCTGACTTGCCTTGAGTTCCTGTTTGGTGAGCTTTTCAAGGCTCTTAACTTTACGGAGTGCCTGAGCAACTGCATCTTTAGATGCTCCGTAGGCAAGAACTGCTTCATTGTCTGTTGGAGCGGTCATTATGTAGTTATCATCAAGGTCATATATTCTGACTTTGGATATATCCTCAGGATCATATCGGCAGTAAACCGATTCGCCGAAATGATTTAGAATAAGGTCATCGTTGTAGTAGTCGATTTTTTCTCCTGCTACAGAAAGATGTACTCCACGCCTGCCGACTTTCTGACTTCTTGTGCTCCTCATTAACATTAAGTTAAGGTCAAGTTCTGCGGCGACTCGTTTTTCTTTAAGTTGTTCTCTGTAAACCTGCATTCGGCTTTTACCGCTGTCTGAGCTTACCGCTCCGCTATATGGTTTTTCATTCATATAGTAGGTTAAAATGTCCTCAACTGCCTGAGTGAATTCATAATCCGTGGGTATGTTGTCGGTGACCTTGATTACCTTTTTAAGTCTTTCCGGTCGTTCGACTACATTACCGCCTGTATAAGTCGGAAACAGTCTTGAAAGTCGGTCTTTAACATCTCGAAATCGTCTTTCAATGATCTTTGCCTTCGCATTTCGTACGATAGCATTTGTCATTTTAATGCCCAGCCGTTCAAAAACAGGCGGCGGAGCAAATTTATCTTTTGTACTCTTCTTTTGCCTGTGACCTAAACCACCTACGTCGAAGGTAAGAAACTCACGACCATTATCAACATAAATGTTCTGCGGTATGCCGTATTTCATAATTCCTTTACGAAGTGCTATGAGTGTTGCCTGTGATGACGGTGCGTCTGTTACATAACACCCGGTGAATATTCCGCTGCGAGCGTCAAAAAATGCTGTGAGATAAAGCCTGTGCAGGTTACCTTTTTCACCTTTTGTCTGTACGTCAAAAGTATGATTGTCGGCAATCCACCATTCATTACTTACCATATCTTCATAGGTACGTCTGATATACGGTGCACACCTGTCTCTAAATGCCTTCATACCCTCACGCCCCATTATTTCAACGGGTTTAGGTATTGCCGTTTGTACTTTCCTGTAAAACGATGCGTAAGCAGGGAGTGGTAATAGCTGTGGAGCTTCTCTTTTAATCCACATTTCTGTGTATTCGTAGCACGCTTGGATAGGGTGTTGTGCTTCGTCAAGATAAAAACTTAAAAAGCATTGCCACACTTCTTCAGGTATCGAAGATGTACCTTTTTTCCAGTTGCCTCGATTGTCAAGCAGTCCTGCAAGGTCATCGGCTTTTAAAGCCTTTTTCTTTCGGTACAAAATGCCCTTTGATATGTTAAGATCGGGGTTAGCAACCTTTTGTAGTTGCACAAATTTTTCGGTTGCAGGTACTTTTTGTAGCTTTGATGTTGCACAATACTCATCCCAAGCGTTAAGTATTCTTATCCACTCGGCAATCTCTTCACGCTGTACCGCCGAAAATTCATCAAATTCCTTGTGGGGTCGCTCCGTCTTGCGTTCGGGGAGCAAATCCTCAGGAATTGCTATTGCGTGCGATTTGTAGTATTTGAGTTGTTCGGAGTGGGATAGTTCGTTTAACGGTATTAAATACTTTTTGCGGTTGTTTTGATTAAAAGATACTTCACTTTTAAGCGAACCATCCAAAACAATCCTTTTAATATATTGAGTAGAACATCCTTTTAACTCTGCAACTTCCTTAACATTAAGATAAATCAAAAAATCACATCCTTTTGACCTGCCATCATCAGAGCAGGGAGGTCATTTCCTGCTGACCGCCTTGCGGCGGTTTCGGCTTAAAAATCAAACATTATTGATATTGATTCACCATAAGTTGAATAATAGTCTGTTTCTACTGCTTTAATCTGAGATTCATTAAGCTGTCTTAAATCGTCAAAATTTATTCCGTATTTTCTGAGTATTTTTTCAAGTTTTTCGGTTTTAGTTAAATTTTTCCTTTCAAATAAATCTAATCTTTCCATAAGTCCTCCTTGATGTGACATTCCTTATTTGTGTAGTGCGTACATTCTTCAACTGTGCAATCTCGTGGCTGTCCCGTATCAAGAATGTAGTAACAAATCCAATAGCCTTTGTAGCTGTTACTGTTTAGTGGTCTGCGGTGTCCGCACCCTTTACAGCGAGGGTTCACTTTATTACACAAAATGCTCTCTCCATAAATTCTTTGGCAGCGGCATTTCTGCTTGCAAAGTAACTGCCGCTGTAAGGATCTCCGTCGCTGTCCAGCCACCACACAACCCACGGTTCAACTGCATTTGGATTGTGAGCCATTACAACACGATTGTTTATGTTTCCGATTATTTCATACCTGTTAATTGTTTTGCCTATCATTATTAAGCCCCCTTACAAAGTTCATCGAGTGATACTTCAAGTGCCTTTGCAATTTCAAAACCGACTAATACAGATGGGTTTCTTATGCCTTTTTCAATTTGATTTATCATTGCAGGAGTTACGCTCGCCGCATGAGCAAGCTCTACCTGTGTCAGATTTACTTTTTCTCTGACTTTTTTTACATTTGCTCCAAAATTCATGGTGTACCTCCTTGTTTTATAAAATTAACTGTGTTAAAATTAACTTGCTTAATTAACACAGTTATATTGTACTTTACATTTGTAATGTAGTCAAGAAAAATTACTTTACAAATGTAAAGTTTGGAGAGGTGTACAAATGTTTAGTGATATTTTTAAGCAACTTATACAAGATAGCGGTTTGACAGTTTACCAAATTTCTAAAGATACTGGGATTAGCGAATCTCTTATGAGTCATTGGAAGAGTGGTAGACAATTACCCAAGTATGATAGTTTAAATACACTTGCAGATTATTTTAATGTTTCCGGTGACTTTTTATTAGGACGCACAGGTAATAGAAACACAAATTTAAAAAATGACAAGCACCATGATTCAAATTCTCAATCACATAAGACAATAATTTTGCCGTATTACAGGACACCTGCATCAGCTGGCTCAGGCTCTTGGCTTTCAGATGATATGCCTATTGAATATACCAATGTTCCAAAGACTGAGGAAACACTTTCTGCCGATTTTTTGCTTGAAGTACGAGGGGACAGTATGCAACCAAAATTCTTAGATGGCGACCGTGTCCTTGTTCAAAATTCCGAAAGCATATATGAAGAGGAAATAGGAGTTTTCGTTCTTAATGGCGAATCTTACATAAAAAAGATGGGCAGAAATGAACTTATTTCGCTTAATTCTGCATATAAACCTATACAATTACACGAATTTGATGAGATTCGGTGCGTAGGCAAGGTGCTGGGTAAGGTGGATTTGTAATAATTTTCATTATCGTGCATAATAATTCAAATTCAGATTAAAAATAGTTTTCCACATTAGAAAACCCGAAATGTTAAAAAATATAGATTTTATCGGAATAGCAACAAGGTTGCCTTTGAGCACTTGATTTGTTGCCTTTGATTTGTTGCCTTGAAAGTCTGTGATGTACCCTAAAAATTGAATAAAAAGCCGATTTAAAGCCCTTTTAAACGCTTTTAAAAGGTTATTTTTAAAAAATTAAAGCCGAGCAGATTCACAAATTTTTCGTGATTTGCTCGGCTTTTTTGTTTTCGCACTAAATAAAAAAACAAGCTGTTTTTTCAAAGTGTAATTTCTTTTTACACCTAAAAAACGGCTTGTTTTCTACATTTTCAGATTTTTAACTTTTTTTAACGGCTTTTTACGGTTTTTCCTATTCTCTCCGAAAACTTACAATTGTACCTTCTTTAAGCATTTTATAGGTCAATGTTCTGCCTGTATGGAGAATACTCATAAGATCAACCGTAGTCAGCACATCACTGTAATTGTCGAGAATACCTTTCTTTTCGCTTTCGCTCATAAATTCACCTCCAATCTATAAAATATTTTCATCAAACCAATAAGCCTGAAAGATTTTTCCGCTGTTTGTCAAAAATCGTCCCTGTGAAGATTTTGCAATTTTATCTGAGGCATCCGTATTGTCAAGAATAATCTGCGATAACACATTATCCGCCCTACCGCATATTCTCGTATCAATGTTATTCCGTATCTGACCGTTGAGGATTGCGGCATCAGGTCTTTGTGTTGCAAGAACAAGGTGAATTCCAAAGGCTCTGCCCTGCCTTGCTATTATTGAAAGTTCGGATTCGATTTTCAAAATTTCATCCTTCTGTTGCTTTGAAAGACCTGTTTTGTCAAGCACTTCGGCAATCTCATCACACGCAAATACAATTCTGTAAAGTTTTTTCTCGGCATTACGATTGTATTCGTCAATATTTGCGACACCTGCCATGCGAAGAATTTGTTTTCTGTTTTGCAATTCATCGGTTATGCTGACAAGCACCTTATACAAGGTTTTTTCATCAGTCAGCAAAGAGCATTTTGTATGCCATATCGGCGGAAAGTCTACACCGCCTTTGAAATCGGCAATATAGACTTTTGCATCCTTTTTGACGCATTGCATCAAAACAAGCTTGAGTAAAACGCTCTTGCCCGAACCTGTTGAACCACCGATAAGCATATGCGGAATTTTGGCAATGTTTACACTCACCCGTCCCGAATAACCTTCACCAAGCACAATTTCAAAATTCTCATCGCTCAGCAAATTTTCCGACCATTCGATATAATCCGAAAGCCTGTTTTCACCGTCAACACATCTGATAATCACGATACGGCAATCATCGCCCTCACGCATCTCATCAATATGTATATTGAGTGCAGATTCTATTCTGTCTTGATTATCAGTCCATTCTGACAGAGGAATACCAAAGGTTTTGAATTTGAGAATCATAACCCTGTCATTGCTTTTATCAACTGATTTTGACAAAAGCAACGGTGCTTCTCCTGCGGAATTTACAAATCCTATTCTGTGCAGATTGTTGCTGACACCGATTGAGCCAAACGGCATACCGATTAAAAAAGTCAGGGCAAATGTTACTGACGGAATCAAAATAAGCACCAGCACAGAAGTCATAAATTTCTGCAAATTTTGAAAATAACCGTAAGGCTGCCAGATTGAATAACGACATTCCCAGAAAATCAAACAAAATGCAAGATAGATAATTGCAATAACTCTGCCCGAATTTTTGCCGAAAATTCTTTTCAATCCGTTTGAGAAATATATGCCGAGGATACGCATATTCCACCGATTATGAAGACTTGATTTGTCATTGTTATCAATCATCCGCTTTAACCTCTTTCACCTTGTTGATTTCAGTAACCGTGTAGGTGTTGATATCGGTATATTCCACAAGAAAGTTTATTCTTCGCAGAAAGGCTTTCCATGTTTCAGGCTTATAATGCTGAACCTCACTGTATTGCTCACTGAGAGAAATATTTGAGGTGATATACACCGTGTCATAGCAAGCGACCTTGTCATTAAATCTTGCAGGCAGCATAAGAGGATAAATGTCAAGATAATTCAGCATATCTTCTATCTGAATCTGCGATGCAAATTCTTCAAAGACAAGTACAGATTGTCCGTGATAGCTGTCAAAATTTATTCCTGTGTTACGGCGATACGCAGTAATTCTGCAAATATCGGGTGCTCTGTGTTTTTGATATATCCCCCTTGTCTTGCCTGTTCCCGACTTTCCGTAAACATAGTAAACGGTAACCTGTCTTTTCTTTTCACGGAACATATTTGAAAGGACTGTTTGCCTGAGTGTGTCAATCTCTTTTATCCGAAAGGCATATTTCGGGTGAAGCTTGATAATTTCGTAGGTATCAAGTCCGTTTTCGATTTCTTCAATCAGAGCAGACATATCGGGAGAATTTTCATCAACAGGCTTTGGAACATTACCAACCTCTTCAAAGGTATCAATAAGATTTGTCTGTTCCTTATCTGAGCCTTGCCACTTGCCCTCCTTGCGGAGATAGTCACGATTTTCCATTACACTTCCGTTAGCCTTGTCAATGTGGGCGATAGGGAAGCGTTTTTTCAATGTTGAAAAACGAATTGGTGACTTTGAGTAAATGAAAATGTGCGTGTGCCTTGTACCTGTTGTTGCAATCTCATCCACAAGGCAAAAATAATCGGGACTGAACAGATGCAGAGTATTCTTGACCGAATTATGGTCAAGCTCGTAATCGTCAGGGTTATTTATGGTCAACAGCCACTTCCTCGACTGAGAATTTGAACTGCCCATATAAAAACCTCCCTGCTACTGCTACATTGCTACGATAGGGGGTAATACTACCCCTATCGCAGAGCCTCTGCACGGTGTGCTTAAGGCACACCATGCAAAGACTGATTTGGTGCAGTTTAAGCCTTTCCCGCATTGACAGCACGAATATTCTTCGCCGTTGCAGAAACCTTGTAGCCCTCGGGAGTCCAATACGGACGCATCTCAAGTCCGTCAAAGATGACTACCGGATAATGCCTGTCATCAGGCTTTTCAAGTTTGCACTCGCCGTCAATCTTGATCGTCAGCTTTTCAAAAGCCTTATCAGGCAAGGCAACGGTGTATTTAAATCCGCTGACCTCACCTGTTCTTTTGCCGTTCTCATAGACATATGACGGTGCAATATCAACAAGTACAGGGTTCTTGCCGACAGTCTTGTTGGCATCAATTTCAACTAAATTGATATTCATAATTTTACCTCCGAAAAATAATTTATCATCGATGACAGCTAAATTATATCATCGGCAAATTAGATTCAACAGGCGATTTACTGTGTTCCCTTTTTTCGCATTATGTGTTATAATAAAAATTTTTATACAGCTAATGCATCTTTAATTCTATATTTTTTCTTATACTCCCCCTTCTTTTTATCCGAAATCGGCATTTTATCAATCGTTTCGTCTATTCTCTGATTTATTTCGTTAATCGTATTCGGAACTTCCTCGAAAAAGTTTATATTTTTGCTGTAATACGGAATAAAATCAGAATTAACTTTCTTTAAAACGCTCCAATATATTTTTGATGCAGGACAGTTTCCCTCACAAATTCCTGCTTTATTGAGCAGAAATTTGCTCAGTCTGTAATCGACATTAAGCACCAAAACAGCACGAATTATTGTGCTGGGTTTAATATCAAGATCATATCGGTTTACTATATGATCAACAGTTCCCTCGCCAAATCCGTACGCATCTCTGTAATCAGCTCTCGAAACATTCATTGCCTCAAGAAGCTTGGTGAACGCCAAACCGATTGTATCGGCTTTGATCTGTTCAATAAATTTTTCAGTAGATAAAGTAATTGCGGCATCGCTTTTCATGATTGCACACAAAACGCAATAGCCATGTATAAACCAAAAGTTTATATTGCATATATAAACTCCTTTCATTTTGAATTGATGTTTTTGCCGACTGAATCGGCACCCAAACATCACGGGCGTTTGCCTAAATTTTATGTGAGGCAACTGCACATAGTTAATGTTTTATCTGTTATCAGGTCTGTTTCAACCTATATTTTTACTTTATCTCTGTTAATAACATCTTAATTTGATGTTGTTCTTTATTTTCTTATCGCCTCCTTAACACAGCTGTCGGGATGTGGCATTATCTTGCAAACAAAAAGAGAGTACAAATAAAAATTGTACTCTCTTTATATACAATATTCTGTTTTTAGTATTCAAAAGGGCACACTGCCCCTTTTACTGCAATCTCTCTTTTTCAAATATCTCAATGTGACACCGTCACAAATCAATGCTTGACCATACGAAGTGCTTCTACACTTTTATAAATAAAAAGGAGCTACGAAGAATGGAGTCTTAAACTTCATTTCTTCACAATCCCTTGTTATCCCTTATATAATAGTTTAGGTCTGTCTTTGTTTTTTAAACGCACCCATAATCGGATATAGCTATCCTTCAGGTGCTTCCTTGCCCTCTTGATTTAAAAAAATCTCAAACAAGGTGGCGACACATAAATCAGTATGTGTCTCACGATCTGATTGATAATCAGATACTAATTAATCACAGCGTCCCTCATATTTCTCTATATGCGGACTGCGACCGTCAATATTGCAGCGGTACATACTTCTTTTGAGTATTATCCTTTTCTGCAATCTAATCGTTTTACAGATTGACGAATTCTAACCTATCCAAAGGGAACGACTGTACATTGTCAACACCTATATATTATCACATTATCTTTTCGTTTTCAAGTGTTTTTTTGCTTTAGTTACTTTAGGAATTAACTACTATTTCGTCAGTAAATGCCTAATCATAAAACCAAACCATAGTTCTCAACGCAAAAAGGATACACATCAAAGTGTACCCTTTTATTCTTCATATTTATCTCTCACGACGGATAAATTGAACGCAATTCACCCATTCAGTCCTGCCCTCTATTGATACTATCTCAAGCAGTAAGTGATTACCCCGCGTGTAATCTTGCTGCAATACGAAATTGCAACACGACAAAGATAAGATGACTACTATGTTAAATCATAATGAGCATTATCCTAAATCTACTGAAGCAGCGATGGTCACTTACAATATTAACCTCACCACAACAGCCCTCGTCTTTTTACTGCTGACAAAGCAAACCTTTTAATAAGGACCACTGACGGTTATATGTCTGCTTTTATTATATTATAATATTAGCTCTTTTTAAGTGATTTATTGAGGGTGCTTGCATAATCACAGAACATTTCCACGGAAAAGACTAAATTATATGCTCACAAAAGAATTATGAAAAAACGACTCAATATATTCAAATTGATTAATCAACTTATTTTGTTACCTTTTGGTTACAAACTTTCCTGCAAATTGCTATTGTAATTTATATTTATAAATCATTTCTTCTGCCACTCCTGAACAATCGGTTGCCAGTCTACAGGACATTTTTTTGCGCCAGTCCATACACTCCAGAAATCAGGTGTGTCTGACTTGGGTTTATGATCATTTTTCAACTCACATATATCAACAATTGTTGGCACTGGGATTGCTGAACCTAATATAATAGCTTTTTTTGTAGGTAACGATGGTAATTCAGAAAGTATATCCCCTAAATTATCTGAAACCATCTTTCTTACCATTTCCTGATCCCTATCATTTACAATTCTATGTATTATAAATGAATTACACTGTGAAAGTACTGTCTGTGACAACTTTGCAGGTCGTTGTGATGACACTATTAATCCCAGACCAAATTTTCTTCCCTCCCGTGCTATTTTTTCGAATACCTGAGAGCATAATTTATCTGTTCCATAACCCTCATCCTTATATCTATGAATAAAGTTGTGTGCTTCTTCCATGACTAGTATGGTTGGTAACTCAGCATCATAAAATTTTCGATATCTTTGTAACGATTCAAAAATCAGCCTTGATATTGTAGCAACTATCAAATGAATTATTTCTGATGGCAATAAAGACAAATCAACAACACATATTTTCCCTCTTATTAAATTATCATCTGAACTTGTACCCAAATATCCGTTTATCCAATCTAATAATGTTGTATCTTGATTATTACCAATCACAGGAGCCAAAATAGCATTTTTTAACATACTTTTTATTCTTATTGTCATAAAATCAACATACTGTAATGATGATGTCTTTCCTGCAATGTCATCAACAATATTTGCGAATTCATTAAGTGGAAACTCAATGGGATCATCTTCAGATATGCTACTAATATTTTCATCAACATTAATTCTACTAATAATTTCTATTACTTTTTCTTGATATTCCTCAATTTCTTGACTGTTAAAAGAGTCATAATATTCCAATAAATTTCCTTGTTTATTTTTATAACTTTTAAAATATTTTTCTTGAATTTTATATCCCTGATTACACAACTCAATAATCTCATTTTTCCATACAACATCATTGCCTAGTTTATCTGCTGAGTATCTTAAGCTTTTTATTCTTTCCTTCATATCTTTTCCAAAGGATGTCTTATTATCACCTATATATTTTTGTAATGAAATAGATACTTTTAAGAATTCTCTAAGAAACAAAAGTCGACATTGTGCATCTATTATATCATTGTTAGCGTCATCTGTTACATCCGACGCTGATCTTAATGTTCTTAAAGCTTCTCGCAATACTGGCTTTTGTATTTTATCACTAGCCCTAAATACGCTCGCCCATTCATTACTTGTCCACATCCAAGCAGGAGTTCTCAATTGTTTTTCTTCATCATTCATAGGCTGCGCTTTATATTTCATGACGTCAATATCTAGATCATCAAAGGCACTCCCATATTCTCCATTGGGATCTAATACTATAAATCTTGCATTCGGAGATTTACCATTTAATCTAATTGTTTGCTCTATCGACCATCTAATCAACCCTGCTACCGTACAAGATTTACCACTTCCTGTATTTCCTAAAACTGCTATATGCCTACCAAACAATTCGTTAATCGGTATCTTTACTTCCTGATTACCATTAAGCGGTGCCGTACCTATTGAAATTGTTTTTTTGGAATCGTTCTTTATAATTACTGCTAATTCCTCTTCCGTAGGAATAAAAATTTGATCTCCTACTGTCGGAAGACTAAAAGCCCCTCTTTCAAATTTTTGACCATTAATAGTATTTTCAATATGGCCAAGAATTGATAGCGAAATACATCTTGTTCCTCTCGGTAATGCAACTTCATTTTCAAAATTCTGCTGACTATATCCTATCCAGGTTATAATTCCAACAAGACTTCCTGTTTCATTTGGTATAAGAAGAAACCCATTAATCCTTGGAAACAATGATATTCCACTAGCTAAAGCAACATTTCTTGGTGCCGAATCTAATAGATAACCTTTTATCTCATAAGACGAAACTGAATCAACTATTCCTACACATCTATTCATTCGGTACACCACCCTTCTTCTCATCACTACCTATTTCCGAATATGTTTTTCGTGACTCTAATAATTTACTGGCAGTTGTAGTCAGCATATCTATAGCAGCTTTTGGAAGATAATATTCTACAAGATTTTTCAATGATGCAAATTCTTCCCCATAAGTAATGTTATCTGCGCCATATTTACAGATTCTAAAAAAGTTTTTAGACGTTCATCTGCTTGATATGAAATAATAACCATGTGTGTAGACGGTACCATCAACATTTCTTTTATTATTTTATTTATATGTGTATCTCCAAAACCATATCCATATGTAAATAATGTTGAATTGGGCCGACATATACTACTACCAAAATCGCGAAACAGTTCTGCATATGGGTAAAATGCTGTCTCTACTGATTTCATTGAATTGGGATATATCATCAAACTGTCTCTATATGAGGTTCCGTTTGGAAGACTAATTTTGTCAGCCCCAAATCTTAACGCATCTCTGTATACTGTTCCATTATCTTCATACCAATCTATTGAACCGTGAATTTTAGAATATCTTACTACACCTTCAGCGTATCTGAACTCATTTTTAGCATCCGGAGTATGATAATAGTAATCTATAGAAGAAGGACTTTCTTCAAATTTTGGAATCACTTTTCCCAAAAATCTATCCAATACCTTTATTCCAGATATATCACATCCATATTCTATTATCCTATCATAATTTGTGGTAAAGATATGTGTTCGTTCTCTCGTTGCTGTTCTACTTGCAAATGTAAGCAAAAAATATACCAAACCCTCAAACTATGTAATCGGTTGGAGTCAATGGGATAAATCGGACTACTGCAATATATTCCGAAAGAGCATAGCAGGTGATGAATTTTCGTTAGAGTGGGAAAATTATGCGTGGATAAAGCAAGTCGAAAAGCGAAGAAAGACTGATTTAAAAAAGCAATACGAGAATTTTTTTGGTTAGATAGATGCATGATGTATAAGGGCACAGGAAAAAAAGCAAGGGCTTTGTCAAGAAAAGTGTGTAAGTTTTTTTAAAGTCATAAAAAATTATATAAATGCCTTAAATCATGTGCTCGTATTTTTCGATACGGGCACTGATTTTTTTATTTGCAGCCAGTTGATTTCTGACCATTGCCCAATTTTGAACCTTACTGCCATTCCACTTTTTGTAAAGCTCGGTTGTGCGTAAATAGAGCAATTTGAGTAGCGAGTTTTCATTTGTAAAAGCACCCTTTTTTGTAACTTTTCTGAAACTTGAATTTATGCTTTCAACCGCATTGGTTGTATACATAACCTTACGAACGGTACTGCCGTAATCAAAAGCTGCTCGACATGGTTGAAATTTCGTTTTCACACATCAACTGCTCCCGGGTATTGCGACCACTCCTGACAGAACTGCTCATAGGCTTTTCGAAAGGCTGTAAGGCTCGGTGCTCCGTAAACTTTTTTAAGCGGTTGTGTGAATTTTTTGTAGTCCTTGCTTGGCACATATTTAATTGAATTTCGAATTAAATGTACGATACAACGCTGCACGACAACATCTTTAAATATCGCTTTTGCACCGTCTTCAAGACTGGAAACACCGTCCATACAGATAAACAATATATCCTCCACACCCCATGTTTTTAATTCGTCAAATATTTGCATCCATGTGTGTTTGCAAGCTCCTTTAATGCGTCTTGCATATCGGCTACACTTTTTGGATTGTACTGTTCAATAATTTGCTTTGCGAGGTTCTCGCCCGGTGTGCTTTCTCTCTTTTTTGCCATTTTGTTCATTCCTTTTCTGTCCTTTCTTTCATTGTAGCACACTTTCCCGAAATTAAAAAAGTGTGCAAGCTATTTTTTAACTTACACACTTTATTTTACAAGCTCATCCACGTACCCACAAAAGGCAACATCCTCATCGAATGATCTCAATGAGGATGTGTTGTCACTTGATATTCCACGGCAAAACAATTGTACCTGCCGGTTGTGAAAACAAATCGGCTACGGTTATCGTGATGATGACTTCTTCTTTACCTTGATTTACTATCTTTCTATTCCTTCTGTCCGTTCACCATCCCACAAAAAATCGTGATGAACCTAATATTTACTAAAAAAAGCCGACCGATACAGTCTTTATGTATCGGTCGGCGCTATATTATAAAGTGTTTAACTATCCTTAAGCGGTTTTACCTGTATAGAGCTGATAATACTTACCCTTCTGCTCTATAAGTTGTTCGTGTGTGCCCTTTTCTATAATTCTGCCGTGCTCAAGAACAATAATACAATCTGAATTTCTTACGGTTGAAAGTCTGTGAGCAATTACAAATGTTGTTCTGCCCTTCATCAGCTTATCCATACCGTCCTGTACAATCTTTTCTGTACGGGTATCAATTGAACTTGTTGCCTCGTCAAGAATAAGTGCAGGCGGATTGGCAACTGCGGCTCTTGCGATTGCAAGCATTTGGCGTTGTCCCTGGCTAAGGTTTCCGCCGTCACCTGTAAGAACCGTATCGTATCCGTGCGGAAGTTTACGGATAAAGCTGTCTGCGTTGGCAAGTTTAGCCGCCGCAATAACTTCTTCATCGGTAGCGTCAAGTCTGCCGTAACGGATATTTTCCATTACTGTATCTGTGAAAAGATGCGTTTCCTGCAATACAATACCGAGAGAGCGTCTTAAGTCAGCTTTCTTAATCTTATTGATATTTATGCCGTCATAACGAATTTTACCGTCCTGAATGTCATAAAATCTGTTGATAAGGTTTGTAATTGTAGTTTTGCCTGCACCTGTAGAACCTACAAACGCAATCTTCTGACCCGGCTTTGCATAAAGGTCAATATTATGGAGAACCATTTTATCATCTGTATAACCAAAGTCAACATCGTCCATTACAAGGTCGCCCTTGAGCTGACGGTACTCTGTTGTGCCGTCCTCGCTATGAGTATGTTTCCATGCCCACACACCTGTTCTCTCTTCAGATGGCTCAATCTTGCCGTCAACAATTTTTGCATTTACAAGATTTACATATCCGTCATCCTCTTCAGGCTTTTCGTCAAGAAGTTTGAAAATTCTGTCTGCACCTGCAAGAGCCATAATAATGCTGTTGAGCTGCATACTAATCTGATTAATTGGCTGACTGAAATTTTTGTTAAATGTCATAAATGCCACAAGTCCGCCAAGTGTAAGTCCTGCAAAGTGATTAAACGCAAGCACACCGCCGACTATTGCGCAAAGCACATAGCTGATATTACCGAGCTGTGCATTGATAGGCATAAGAATATTTGCAAATTTATTTGCATTATATGCGCTGTCAAAAAGTTTGTCGTTGAGTTCGTTAAATTCTTCAACAGCCTTACCCTCGTGATTAAATACCTTTACAACTTTCTGACCGTTCATCATTTCTTCAATGTAGCCGTTTACCTTGCCGAGGTCATCCTGTTGAGCCGTAAAATATTTACTGCTCTTGCCGCCGATTTTGCCCGATACAATAAACATTACCGCAACCATAACAAGTGTAAGAAGTGTAAGCGGAATACTGATTGAAATCATACTTACAATTACAGATACGATTGTAATTGTACTTGAGAAAAGCTGAACCATACTCTGGCTAATCATCTGACGGAGAGTATCAATATCATTTGTATAAACCGACATAATATCGCCGTGAGAATGAGTATCGAAGAATTTAATCGGTAAACTCTCCATATGTGAGAAAATATCAATTCTCAAATTACGCATTGTACCCTGTGTTACATAAACCATAAGTTTTGAATACGCAAAAGTTGAAGCAGCACCGAGCAAGTAAAAACCTGCTACTCTTGCTATTGCGAAAAGCAAGGGAGTAAAATCAGGCGAACTTGTATTCATAAGCGGAGTGATGTAATCATCAATAAGCGACTGAATAAACAAAGTACCCTGAACATTAGCAAGAACACTTACGATAATACAGATAAACACAATTATCATATGAATTTTATAATTCTTAAAGGTATATCCTAAAATTCTTCCGAGAATTTTACCCGGATTTTTAACCTTGGGTTTTGCACCCATCTGGCGTCTTCTGCCACCCATAGGACCCGGCATTACATCTCCCCCTTTGCGTCAAAGTCACCGCTGCCCTTAGTTTGGGCCTCATAAATTTCGGTGTAAATATCATTTTTATTCAAGAGTTCATCGTGTGAGCCTACGCCGCTGATTTTACCGTTATCAAGAACTATAATCTTATCGGCATTCTGAACACTTGAAATTCTCTGTGAAATAATAAGCTTTGTTGTATTAGGAATTTCCTCTGCAAAAGCCTTTCTTATCTTTGCATCCGTTGCTGTATCGACCGCACTTGTAGAGTCGTCAAGAATAAGAATTTTAGGCTTTTTAAGTAATGCTCTTGCAATACAGATACGCTGTTTCTGACCGCCCGATACATTAGTACCGCCACGCTCAATAAATGTATTATACTTTTCGGGGAATGTCTGAATAAAATCATCAGCGCACGCAAGTTTGCAGGCATTTACACATTCCTCTTCCGTTGCGTTTTCGTTACCCCAACGGAGGTTATCTAAAATTGTACCGCTGAAAAGTACATTTGACTGAAGAACTACAGATACCTCGTCACGGAGCTTTTCAAGGTCATACTCTTTAACATTTCTGCCACCGACAAGAACTTCACCGCTTGTTACATCGTAAAGTCTGCCGATAAGGTTTACAAGACTTGTTTTAGAGCTGCCCGTACCGCCAATGATACCGACTGTTTCGCCTGACTTGATCTTTAAGTTAATATCGTCAAGTACAGGTTCTGCGCCTGTTTTGTTATAACTGAAATATACATCTTTAAATTCAATACTGCCGTCAGGCACATTTTTAACAGGATTTTCGCCGTTTGTAAGGTTACTCTTCTCGTTGAGAACACCTGCTACACGCTTTGCACTTGCGGCACTCATAGTAATCATTACAAATACCATACCGAGCATCATAAGTGACATAAGAATGTTCATACAATATGTAAGCATACTTGTAAGCTCACCTGTTGTAAGTGTTGAACCGACAATCATATTTGCGCCAAACCAGCTTATTGCAATGATACAAGCATAAACGGTAAGCTGCATTATAGGCGTTACAGATACCATACAGTTTTCAGCCTTAACAAAAAGTTTGTAAAGGTTGTTTGCGGCTTTTGAGAATTTTTTGGTTTCGTGATCCTCACGAACGAAAGCCTTTACTACTCTGATACCGGATACATTCTCCTGAACGCTTGCGTTCAAATCATCGTACTTTTTAAATACCTGATTAAAGTATTTCATAGTAAATTTCATAAGGGAAGCAAGAACAATCGCAAGAAAAATAATTGCAACGAGGTACACACTTGCAAGTTTTGCGTTGATTATAAATGCCATAACCATTGCACAAATAAGGCTTGTCGGTGCACGCATACACATTCTGAGTATCATCTGATACGCATTTTGTAAGTTGGTTACATCGGTAGTAAGTCTTGTAACAAGACCTGCGGTTGAGTATTTATCAATGTTTGAAAACGAAAATGTCTGAATATTCGCAAACATTGAGCGGCGAAGATTTCGTGCAAAACCGGCTGATGCCTTTGCACCGAAGCTGCCGCCGAGAATACCGCAGATAAGTCCGCCGATAGCACAAAGAACCATTCCTCCTCCGACAAAGAGAATATGATTCATATCGCCTTTGTTGATACCGTCATCAATAATTGAGGCCATAAGAAGCGGGATAAGCGTTTCAAAAACAACCTCAAGTATCATAAAAACAGGCGTCAGTACAGATTCTTTTACAAATCCCTTAATCTGTTTTGATAAAGTTTTTATCATACTTTTTCTCCTTTACCATATTATTGTCCCGAAATGCCTGCCTTAAGTTTTCGTATTAAAAACAAAAAGGTTTGCTTTTCTTCGGGTGTAAAAATACTGTCAAATTCCTGCTCGTTAGATATAATTGCTTTATCTATCGAGCTTTTTATGCTCATTCCCTTTTCGGTAAGCACAATTTTTTTAAGTCTTGCATCATTTTCAACAGACTCTCTCTTTATGTACCCCTTTTTTTCCATAAGCTGTAAAATATTAGTTACGGATGAGCGTGAAATTGAAAACTCGCTTTCAAGATTTTTCTGGAAAATATCGTTGTCCTGATTATTGTAAAGATACGCGATTATCCAGCCGTGCATAATCGTTACCTTATCCACACCGTTTTTTGCCGCACTTTCAAGCATTTTCCTGTGCATAAGGTGGTTTACCGCCTTAATTTCGTGACCTATTGCGTCACATATATGGCAATCCTTTTCAAAATTTTTCTCTGTATCCGCATTTAATTTTTCGTCCTCCCCAAACATATCACACACTAAAAAACACCTCCGAATCGTAACTCAATATAAGTTCGGTATAAAACTGTTATATATTAAATTGTTTGATACCGAACTTTTATAACATTATAGTCTTTTTGTTTTTATTTGTCAAGAACTAATTTTAATTTTATGTAAGACAGCTTTACGCTGTCATTTTTTGTTGTAGCGCTGTAGCGTCATTTATATTAATTTTTCCGTTATCGTCTAAATCTGCCGAATATAATACAAATTTTTCTTCATCAGAACATTCTGTTTTAATAATATCCGCACTCAAATTCTGCACTGTTTTAACATCGTTATCGTTAATTTTACCGTCGGCATTTACATCGCACTCTTTCAGCATAAATCCTGTTCCCACAATTACAAAATCCGTATTGCCGTCATCAAGCATTTTTTGCACTACGGCTTTTTTAGCCTTAAAAGTGTATGCGCCTACCGTTGAAAACTTGAGTTTATTCTGTGAAATTTCATTTTTATAATTACTGAAAAACTCGTCCGACTTGCCGTTTACAATACCTTTTTTCTCAAGATATGCGTTAAGATTACCGATTATCTGTGTACAATATGCGGGATCTGCGGTTATTTTCTCCGTATCAATATCATTTGCAATATAAAACATTGATAAATAAAACATTATTTTCGGACTGCTTAAATCAAGACCGCAATATACAATTGCGTCTACAGTATCTTCGTCATTATAATTTTTCAGAGCGGTCCTTGAACATCCGTTCATAAGTGTAAAGTATTCTTTGGCATTTTCAAGTGAAAAATCTGCCTTTGAAGTTGCAGATACGCATATCATACCGGAAATCATTATTAAAACAGCAAGTGCCGTACAGGTAAATTTTTTTAACATAAAAGCACCTCCTGAGTTAGTATAACTCAAAAAGGCGCTTTAACACACTTATTATTTACTTTTCCTTTTAACTTTCCGTTTTATCAGTGAAACTAACTTTTTAAATGAAAATTTCTTTATAGTGTCGTGATAAACATAATTTATTTCAGCACATATCATTAACAGCAGCATTAAAAAATACAGCAAAACCATTATGATAGCAAGACCTGTAATTACGCCGTAAACAGAAAAGCCGTTAAAACTTTTTACATATATTGAGATTCCGAGAGCCAATACAAACCACGAAATTGTACACAAAACCGCACCCGGAAGTTGAGATTTAAAATTATATTCCTTTTTCTGCTCTTTGGAAATACACGGGAAATTCCTGTATATAGATGCAAAAGTAAAAGTCAGAATTAAAAATACAAGTAAATATCTCAATCTGAAAATTGCTGTAATTATGTTTGGCAAACTGCTTATAAACGGTTGGATCCAATCGTCAAGATATGAACCGAGAGCAATTATTACCAACGACGCAGACATTAATATAAAGAAAATAACAGTATAAAACATTGCACGAAAGCGCAAAACTATCCACATACGGTTTTCATATGCATCATAAACTCTGTTAAGTCCGTTAGTGATTGCATGTATTCCCTGCGATGCAGACCACAATGTAACCACAATTGAAACAAAAGAAATTCCGATAGTATTCTGATATGTTTCGGTTAAAAAATACTTTATCTGTGTAAGAAATACATCTGTAAATACACTTTGCAGCGCCTGTTCAATAAACGAAGTCGATATATGCAAGCCTTGCAGAATCGACAAACAAAACGCTAACAAAGGAACAGATGAAAGCACAATAAAAAAAGCAGACTGTCCGGCTATGGCAAAAATATTATCGTGAATACATTTGCTTATTATAGGATCATATTTTTTCATTATTTTATCATAAAAAGCAAAAGCTTTTTTTACTGCTTTCATAGCAAATCTCCTGTTTTATGAGTAGATATAATGTAATGTATTTATATGACACTTAGGACTGATTTAATCTGATTTAAAAAAATTATCGAGCCATAATCACGCTATCGGTTTTAAGTTCTACTATGTTATTGATTTTTTCGTCATCTTTTAGAGGTACTTCAATAAGCATAAGACAAACGCCCTTTGATTGATTGCTGTCCTTTGATTTCTGATATTGAACACACGGAACCTGCGAACTGATTGCATAGCTAAGTCCCCTAAAGCTGACTCTGTCTGCCGACGATTCAAGCTCAACAGGAGCAACATAAAGGCAATTGCTGTTAAAAAATCCGTCACTGTAGTTGCGGCTGAAATTAAGCAATTCACTCATATTTACCGAACCTTTGTAAGAGTTGCAAAAATTTTCATACTCGCTCATACTGTATATTCCTTTTGTGCCGTATGACGGGAGCTTTGAAAAGTTTGTTACATTAACAGACTCTGTGTAGTAAAAATGAGCCATATCATTATTGCTCACATCATTATAATAACCATCGGAAGAAAGATAGACATATCTTACCGTAAATATTGATGTATTTATACTCAAAAAACCTGCCGCAACAAACATTACAAGCGGCAGAGCGGCAAAAGTAACTCTTTCTTTTATTTTTGCCTTAACAAAAAGCAGAATATACAAAATCAGTACAAATGATATGCCTGCAATGACATACATATAAAACGGCTGTTTGTATACATACATCATAAATTCGGAAAAACCAAACAGCAATTCCGCTATTATCAGAACCGCTAAATCAACCGAACGCAAGTCAATTGACATTTTTCTGTATCCATGCACTGTGGCGGCAACAATTATTAATGTAAGAGCCTCAAGAATTACGCTGAGCAAACCGACATACTCCGAACTTTTAAGCATTAACTGAACCGTAACAAAAAACATAGTTTCGACTATTGCAAGTACCAACAGTACAAAAGAAAGCACCGTAAGTCTGTGATTACTGCGAATACGCTTTACCTGCTCCTGATACTGCTGCATTTCTTTTCCGCTAAACGGAAATCTGTCAGTAGTATCTCCATAAAAACTAAATCCTCTCATTTTTTCACCTTTCAAAACTTCATAAAATATTTATCAACAAACGACAATTTCATATTATCATTTGCCATATCATATTATCATTTACCATATAAATTATATACAATTTTGCTTATAAATTCAAGTAGAATTGCTATTAAATATATTTTTCCTGATAATTTGACAAAAAGCCTCTATTGTGATAACATATTAGTCAAGCAGTTCGTAACCATCCTGCTCGAGCAATTAACCAAAAGGGGCTTGCTCAATCAAAACTAAGGAGGAAAGGCATAGGACTTACTGTGTCCGTACACCCCTGTGGGTGTTTTTTTATGCCAAATTTATGGAAAGGTACAGTATAATTCACGAAAAAAACAGTCGTGAAATTGTCCTTCTGCGTGGCAGTGGGTGTGTTTATACCAAATGCACATTCTGCGACTATTACAGTGACAGCTGTAAAAATGAAGAAGAAAATTTCAGGCTGAACAGCAAGGTGCTTGAAAATGTAACAGGCATCTTTCAAAACCTTGAAGTAATAAACTCGGGGTCGGTGTTTGAACTTGACAAAAATACCGTCGAGCTTATAAAAAAGGTTTGCAAACAAAAGAATATCCACACAATTCATTTTGAGTCGCACTATCTTTACAACAACAGAATTGCTGATTTGAGAAAAGAGTTTTCCGACTTTACGCTTAAAATGAAACTCGGTCTTGAAACCTTTGATTATGATTTCAGAGAGAATGTGCTTAAAAAGGGAATCAAAGAAAAAAATCCCGAAAAAATCTCTGAAAATTTCGATGAAGCTAATTTCCTTTTTGGAATTAAAGGTCAGACCGTTGAGTCTATAAGAAACGATATTGAACTTGGACTCAAATATTTTGAACGAATTTGCATTAATATAATGTGCGAAAATTCCACAAGCGTAAAACCCGATAAAGAACTTATAAAGGCTTTTATAAAAGAAATTTATCCTATATATAAAGATAACAACAGAGCCGATATTTTAATTAACAATACTGATTTTGGAGTGGGTGACTGATATGCCAAACGAACTTATACTTATATTTTCCGTAGTATTTATTTACGGTGCAGCACTTTTAGGATACAAATTTTTTGGAAAAACAGGACTTTATTGTATATCTGTAATTGCAACTATTCTTGCAAATATTGAAGTTACAATAATGATAAACGCATTCGGAATGGAACAAACACTCGGTAATGTTCTTTTTGCCGTAACATTTTTGATAACCGATATTTTGTCGGAATGTGAAGGCAAAAAAGCCGCACAAACCGCCGTATATGCCGGTATATTCTGTTCAATATTCTTCCTTGTGCTTTCGCAAAGCTGGATGCTTTATACGCCAAGCGCAACAGATACAATTATGCCGTCAATAAAAGCAGTGTTCTCAAACACACCACGAATGATTCTTGCTTCTCTTGTTGTATATGCCGTAAGCCAGATGTTTGATGTTTGGCTTTACCATAAATGGTGGAATTTTACAGAAAAGAAGTTTGGCAGCAAACGCAGATTTTTGTGGCTTAGAAATAACGGTTCAACACTTATCAGTCAGATTCTTAACACTGCTCTTTTCACAGCATTCGCTTTCTGGGGCACATACGATATTCCGACACTTATTTCAATTTTCATTTCAAGCTATGTTATCTATATTTTCACAAGTTTGCTCGATACCCCGTTTGTTTATATTGCAAGAAAAATTCATGATAAAAAGCTTAATGCAAAAGCCGAAAAAGCATAAAACTTTCCTGACAGTTCATTTGAATTGTCAGGATTTTTATTGCAAAAAACTATGCGAATATGCTATAATTTTACAGGTGATTTTATGTACTACACATACATACTGCGGTGTTGCGACAATACCCTTTATACAGGTATTGCCTCGGATATAGGAAAAAGAATGAACGAGCATTTTTTGCAAAATGAAAAATGTGCAAAATACACCCGCACTCATAAAGCTAAAAAACTCGAATCGCTGTGGATAAGCGAAAACCGAGCCACAGCCTCTAAACTTGAATACCATATTAAACATCTTACCAAAAAGCAAAAAGAAGAAATCATATCCTTAAAAAGCCTTGATGTATTAAAAGATAAACTTCCGATTGAAAATTATAATTATTCCGATATGAAATTAAATTCCGTAAACTAAGCAAAAAGTCCGACCGTCGAAGTCGGGCTTTTATTTTTTATCAGCTTTACATTTTGATTTTGAAATTACCATTCTTTCAATTTCATTGTCGCTGACATACAGAGGTACAAATACAACAATTTGCATATCCGCAGTTATTTTTATTGCTGCGCTTTTTCTTTTGCTTCGTCTTACCTCAACATTATATTCGCCTATCTTCATTTTCATCATTCCTTTATACGCAAATTTTAGCATAACCGCACCTGCTTAGCAAGCTGTTGCAAATAAAATTTTTTTGGTATAAAATTATTAATAAATATTATTCTTCACACAAAACACAAATAAAAAAGTTACTTTATATATGGTGATTGCAATGTACAAAATACTTCTTGTAGAAGATGACAAAAACATAAGAGAAATGGTTGTTGAATATTTTTCTAACAAAGGCAAAGGAAACTTTCCTGTTTCTGTTGCGGCAAACGGAGAAATCGGACTGCAAATGGTATATGAAAATCCATATGATTTACTTCTGCTCGATGTAAACCTGCCCAAAATGGACGGATTTTCTATCTGTAAAGAGGTCAGGCGATACAGCGATGTGCCTATTATGTTCATTACCGCACGGGTAAACGAAGAAGATGTGCTTAACGGCTATGCCCTTGGATGTGACGATTACATAATAAAACCTTTTGCCCTGCCTGTTATTTTTGAAAAGGTAAAGGCTCTTATCAAGCGGTCAAAGGGACTTGTGCGTTCCTCTGTACTTACGGCAGGAACTCTTACACTTAATCCAAATAACGGAATCGTAATTTCCGACGGTGACGAAGTTGATTTGACAGCTAAAGAATACAAAATACTTAAATTTCTTTTAGAGAACAAAAATATTGTAATCTCCAGAACAAAACTGATAGACAAGCTTTGGTGCTATGACTCTAATGTTGACATTCGTGTACTTGACACGCATATAAAAAATCTCCGAAAAGCATTAAAAGATAACTCAAAGCTGATTAAGACGGTAATCGGCAGGGGATATAAAATAGAGGAATAATTATGAATAAAAAGCAAAAAAAAGAAAACCGTAAAATACTTATAAGCATTGTCGCAATAGTTTTGCTTATCTGCCTGCTTGCAATGGGTACTTTCTCGTATCTTACATATAATTCCACAAAAGAAATTGACAAGTATCAGGCAGAGCTAAAAGCTAACAACATTATAGATAATGCAAATTACATTAATATAACCAATTTCGGCGAAGTCAATTCATTCGTTGTCGGAAATCTTCACAATTACTCAGACACAGATGAAAACAGTACATATGTAATTCTTAAAAATGACTACTATAATCTTTCGGTAGACAATGCAAATAAATTATACATTAAAACGGAAAACTACTATACAAGTTTAGATTATTTCACAGCCGATTCAAGAGTAACTTACAATTACGGGCTAGGAAATTATCTTGACTATTTTACACTTAGAAACAGTATGACTGATGAGCAGTATAATAAAATATGCGATTATCTAAATACAGAGCCTGACGAAAACGGCAACTATTACATTTTATCTGTCAATCAATATGCGATTGATATTTTCAGCGAGGCAAGCAGCGAGGAAATGATACCGATAAGGTTAGAGATTTTGCTCACAAACGAAAACAATGTATGGTATGCGCAGGACAAGCATATAGAATATTTTGACCTTTCATCTGAAAAAATAAGCAAGATGAAAGAAATTCAAAAAGAAGATGAAGAAAACTACAAAAAATATCAAATAGAAAGCGAGGACGATTTATACTCGCTACCAGTACAAATCGGGCCTATACTGTCTGTCGGAAAAATGTCAAAGAACGAAGTCACTAAGGACTTTTTCATAAACGGCGGCAAAGAAAACGAATTAAAAAAATTCAGCGAAAGCAATTCATTAGATGATGAAAATTACGAAACATATATTCCACAAGATAATTTTTCATTTATATACACACAAATCGAATACACAAACCCCAACTATGTTTTGGCAAGCAATTATTATGAGGGCGAAGTAATAACAGAGAATGATTTAACTGCATATGAACAAAAGAAATGCAAAATTATAAGCTATCAAAAATACGAGCCTCTAAAGGAAAGTATGCCTACACTGATAATCGGCAACTGCATTATACTTGTTTTCTTTATTGTAATCGGAACTATGCTCATACTTATTGTGTGGAAAAATATTACCGGCAGGGCAATTCGTGAACAACAGCGCATTGCAATGACCAATGCTGTTGCCCACAACCTCAAAACTCCCCTATGCGTTATTAACGGTTTTTCTGAAAATCTGCGTGAGGAAGACGGTTACCTTACAAAACAGCATTACATAGATGTCATTCAACAGCAGGCAGGCGATATGGACGCCCTTGTGCATAAAATGCTGAATTTTTCAAAACTCGAATCCGACTCTGCAAAACTTAATATAAAATCGTTCAATATTAAAACAGAACTTGAAAATATTGCGAAGAAATACAATGATATTTCAAGTAAAAATATTATCGTAACTGCAGATGACAAGGAAATTTTTGCAGACAAAGAACTTATGGAGCTTGTGTTTGAAAATCTGATTGAGAATGCTGTTAAATACTCAAAAGATAATTCCGATATTAAAATATCCTTTGCAAATAATAATTTCAATATTTCAAACGAATGTGATGAAATTTCTAAAAAAGATTTAAAAAAGATATGGAAACCGTATAACCGTTTGGAAAAAGACGAAGAGGTGCGTGGCACAGGTATAGGACTTTCCATAGTAAAGCATATTCTTAAACTGCATAGAATAAAGCCGTATACCGAATATTCGGGCGGCAGATTGATTATCGGATTTTATATTTAAGGTTATGTCTTGAATTTGCCGATAATCTTAATAAATTATGGTTTAACGCACAAGTTAAGCGGAATAATTAAAAAATTCAGTTTTAAAGGTTGACCAAACTTTTATAATTGATTGGCAAATCAATTTGCTAAACCATAATTACTCAACTTTCATATAAAAACCGCTCTGCACATAAAATACAGAGCGGTTAATTTTATAAGTTAATTATTCTCTTTTAGTTTTCTTCTTTTATGCTTTTTCTCTGTGAGCGGAGTCATACTCTTGGCACAAATAAGCATAGTGGAAGAATTATGCAATAATGCAGACATAGACGGAGAAATAAGACCTAAAAATCCCGAAGCCATCAGTGCTGAATTAAAACCTACAATAAATCTGTAATTGCGGTTAATTCTATCCATTAATGTCTGACTTATTGTTCTTATTCTCGCAAGTTCGGTAAGGTCGGAGCTTTTGATTGTAATATCTGCGGTTTCTCTTGCAATATCAGACGCATCTCGCATAGCAACAGATACATTTGCAGCCGCAAGCGCCGGTGTATCGTTAATACCGTCACCAACCATAATTACGCCCTTGCTGCTCTTCTTGAGTTCTTCAACATATTTATGTTTATCCTCGGGAAGTACCTGACATTTATATTCGGTAATGCCAAGCATTTCTGCGGTCATTTGAGCCGCTTTCTGACTGTCGCCGGTAAGCATTACAACTCTTTCAATACCCTGATTTCTAAGCATTTGAATAGCTCTCACAGCCTCTTCTCGTGGTGGGTCACTTATACATAACGCACCGACAAGCACACCGCCGATAGCAAGATAAAGCACAGAGCAAGCGCCTGATTTTTCATCAATAGTTTTCTGCTGTTCTTCGGTTACAGGAATCTGCTCGTCCTCCACTACAAAATGCTTACTGCCTATTACAGCCTTTTTGCCGTGCAGTGTGGTTGCAATTCCGTGTGCAACAATATACTGAACATCAGAGTGCTCCTCTATGTGAGATAATCCTCTTTCATTCGCTGCATTTACAACGGCATTCGCAACGCTGTGAGGGAAATGCTCCTCAAGACAAGCTGCAATTTTGAGTATTTCTTCCTCTGAATAATCACTGAAAGAAATTACTTTTTCAAGCTTCGGCTCGGCATTTGTCAGTGTACCTGTTTTATCAAATACAATGGTATCTGCGTGAGCATATGCCTCAAGATACTTACCGCCTTTAACGGTAATATCGTGGTCGGCCGCCTCCTTGATTGCGGAAATAACCGCAATCGGAGTAGAAAGTTTGATAGCACAGGAATAGTCAACCATAAGCAAAGAAACAGCTTTGGTAATATTCCTTGTAAGAACCAAAGTAGCCAAGAAACCTAAAAAGCTGAACGGTACAATTCTGTCCGCCAAGGTTTCGGCACGGCTTTGTACTCCTGCCTTAAGATTTTCCGAATTATCAATAAGGTCAATAATTTTACTTATTTTTGTGTTTGAAGAAAGAGCCTTTACATTAACTACAATGTTTCCCTCTTCCACAACAGTACCGGCAAATACGGTTATGCCCTCACGCTTTGCAACAGGGAGCGGCTCACCTGTCATAGACGACTCGTTTACTGTTGCCTCACCCGATACAACAACACCGTCAACAGGAATAACATTGCCTGTCTGTACTCTGATGTTATCACCCTCTGTCAATTCAGACATAGGAATAAGTACTTCTGAATTATCATCGGTTACAAGCCATACCTTGTCCGCCTTAACAGCAAGGCTGTCCGTAAGCACAGCTTTTGTACGGGCATGAGTATAATCCTCGAGCATACCGGATACGGTAAGCAAGAACATTATTGTTCCTGCGGTTTTAAAGTTTCTCTGTAACAAGCAGGTTGCAATTGACGCACCGTCAAGCACATCAACATTAAGTTTGCAGTTCCAAAGTGCCTTTAAAGCCTTTTTTATGTATTTTATACTTGTGTAAATTGTAACTACCATTCTGATAGGTGCGGGCAAAAGCCATTTTTGCAAAAGTCTTTTTGCCACGCAAGAAATCAGATTATGTTTAAAATTATTATCAATATCTTGAACGCTGACAGTTTTCTTTGCCTCAACTTTTACAAGAGAACTGCGCTCTATTGACGCTATAACATCAATTACATTCTGACGATAACCTTTGTCATACATAACAAGGATACCGCCGTTTTCGGAATTCACTTCAACCTTTTTTACATAATTTTTCTCTATAAGAAAATTATAAATACAACCCTCATACGCCTTATCAAAAGCATATGTGCCGCAGCGGAATCTGATTCGCTGCGGCTTATCATATACAATAGAATATTTCATTATTCTTCAACTTCTGTTTCAGTTTCTGTTTCAATGCCGGCTTCTGCCTTTGCATCGTAGCAAAGATCTGCCGCATCGTCTTTCATGCTCTGGAATTTAGCCTTAGCATCTTTCTGAAGCTTCATACCTTTTGCAAGACCGGTTACTGCAACGCTGCGAGTCTTTGGTGAAGTAAATACTTTTTTACCTACAATAACTGCTGCTGCACCTGCAACAACGCACCATAATTTTTCATTTTTTAAAAAATTCTTCATAACTGTTCCTCCTAAGATTTATGATAATTATATTATACTCATTTGTCACAATTTGTCAATACTGTAAGAAAAGCCTAACCGAAATTTGTAGGTTATCCCAAACCAACATCTAAAATCATCATAATTACGAACCCAATTGCAACTCCGATTGTACCGATATTTGAGTGTTTTCCGCTCTGCGATTCGGGTATTAATTCTTCCGTTACAACATAAATCATAGCACCTGCCGCAAAAGACAACAGATACGGCAGAATTTGTGTTACTATTCCCGCAAAAATCAAAGTAATCATTGCACCTATCGGTTCAACCACACCCGAAATCACGCCGTAATAAAATGATTTTAACTTTGAACAGCCGCCGTCTTTGAGCGGCAGAGATATTATTGCTCCCTCCGGGAAATTCTGAATTGCAATTCCGACTGCAAGTGAAATCGCACCTGCCACGGTTATACCCGTATTTTCTGTAATTGCACCTGCCAAAGTTACGCCTACAGCCATACCTTCCGGAATATTATGCAATGTAACCGCAAGCACAAGCATAGTATTTTTTGAAAGTCTTGACTTTACACCCTCAGGTTTGTCACTGTTAAGATGCAAATGAGGGATTACACTGTCAAGCAAGAGCAAAAATCCTATTCCGAGCAAAAATCCCACCGCAGCAGGCAGCCATTCGATTACATTTTGTTTAGCGGACATTTCAACAGACGGAATTATCAGCGACCACACCGATGCGGCTATCATTACTCCCGAGGCAAAACCGAGTAAAAATTTCTGGAATTTTTCGTTGATTTTATTTTTTGTAAAGAAAACCATTGCAGAACCCAAAGAAGTTCCTAAAAACGGTATTAAAAGTATTGCTGTTTGTTGATAAAGCATCTTCCACCACCTTATATTATTGTTTTATAATATGCAAAGAAAGTCTGTAAAAAGCAGTCTTTCTTTACATGTTTATGCATTAATTTTCCAACCTGCCGCTTGCTGTCGGGCATTAACAAAGTTCTTGTAAATTCCGCCCTCCTGCATAAGCTGCGTATGTGTTCCGAGCTGTGCTATTTTGCCGTTTTCCACAACAACAATCTGATCTGCATTGCGCACCGTCTTTAATCTGTGCGCAATCATAATGATTGTTTTTTCCTTTGTGAGTGCGTCTATCGCCTCTACAAGCTCCTTTTCGTTTTCGGGGTCAACATTGGCGGTTGCCTCGTCAAGAATAATTATCGGCGCATTTTTCATAATGGCTCTTGCTATGGATATTCTCTGCTTTTCGCCGTCCGAAATACTTGCGCCGACCTCGCCTATCACTGTATCGTAACCATCGGGCAAACTCATAATAAAATCGTGGCAGCAAGCCTTTTTTGCGGCAGTTACAATTTCTTCTCTTGTAGCGTTTTCTCTGCCAAAAGCAATGTTATTTGCTATGGTATCCGCAAAAAGATAAACATTCTGGAACACAAAGCTAAAGTTTTTCATAAGGCTGTCCATACTGTATTCCCGTACATCAATACCGCCCAGTCGGATATTACCTCCGTCAACATCCCAAAACCTTGAAATAAGATTGCAAAGGGTTGATTTGCCTCCGCCTGACGGGCCGACAACTGCGGTTGTGGTCTTTTGCGGGATATGCAATGAAATGCCGTCAATAATTTTTCGTTTGTCATATGAAAATTCAATATTATTAACATCTATATCGTAGTTTTGCGGAATAATATCTTTTCCGTCAATATCCATTGTATCAAGGTCAAGAATTTTCTGCGCTTTGTCAATACAAATATCAATCGTACGCAAAAGTGCCGAGTAACTTCCTGCCTGTTCAAGACTTGAGTAAAGCATAAATGCGCAAATTGTCATACCAATGCAGATCATAAGGCTCATAGAACCGTTAAGATAAAGCAAAACCGAAACAAACATCATAACCGCACCCGTAAGTTTTGTTATAATATTCTGAATTGTCATATACGGAATAAATGCAAATTCCATTTCGGTGTTTACTTTTACATTGTTATCAATAGCTTTATTCAGTTTTTTAGTTTGCTTGCCGAAAAGGTTGTATGATTTAACTTCCGCTATGCCTTGCACATACTCCATTATTTCACTTACAAGTTTTTGGTCCGATTCAACTTTTTCGGCAGAAAGTTTATCGCCTGCTTTTTGTAGAAGAGAATTAACAACAAAAAACAAAATTACACCTGCGGCGGCAATAAGACCTATTCTGAAATCAAAACATAACAGCATTACAATTATAAGCGCTGTATTTAAAATCCCCTGTGTGCTCATCATTACAACTCGGGTTGCAACATCTCCGAGATTTTCCATTGTATTGGTTGCTACGGAGGTAATTGAACCAAGGCTGTTCTTATTAAAATAGCCCATTGGGAGATAACGCAAATGCTGTGCAATTTCAATTCTCTTGTTTGCCGCCGCATTATAACCTGCTTCTGTCTGCAGCATAGCTGATTTTTTCCTTACAAAGAAATCAACCGTAATTGAAACAAACATTATAGCAAGCGACAAAAATACAGTTTTTGAACTAAGTGTATTATCGGTTATATCCATAAGAACAATCATAATCGCAGGGATTTTCATAGCCTCGCAAACAGCCTGAATAACTCCGAGCACGATTGAAATTTGAAACTTCTTTTTATTTACACTTCCGCAAAAATCAAAAAACTTATTTAAAATTTTAAGCATTAATATCACCTCCGTTATCTTTAACAGAAATATGAGCCTGCCACATTTGCTTGTATAATCCGTTATCCTCAAGCAATTCCTTGTGAGTTCCCTGTTCGCAAACTCTGCCGTCGTCAATAACAAAAATTTTGTCTGCGTCTGTAATTGTAGAAAGTCTGTGTGCAATTACAATTAAAGTTTTGCCTGCCACAAGTTTTGCAACAGACGACTGTATTACCGCTTCATTTTCAGGGTCGGTATATGCAGTAGCCTCGTCAAGAATAACTATAGGAGCATTTTTAAGCATTGCTCTTGCAATTGATATACGCTGTCTTTCGCCTCCCGAAAGGTGTCCGCCCGCACCGCCTGCTACGGTGTCAAAGCCGTTTTCAAGCGACATTATAAAGTCATAACAGCCGCTGAGCCTTGCCGCCTGCTCAACCTCTTTGTCAGTCGCATTCAGATTGCCCTGTCTGATGTTTTCCCTTACTGTTTCGTTAAAAAGGTAATTGTCTTGTGCAACATAAGCTACGCTCTTATTGTATTCTTCAAGCGACAAATCTCTGATATTTACACCGCCGATTTCAATACTTCCGCTGTCTGTATCCCACAGAGAAGCTATGAGTTTTGCAATTGTTGATTTACCGCTGCCCGAAGGACCTACAATAGCGTTTACACTGCCCGAATCCATACACATATTTATGTTGTGCAGGACTTCTTCATCGTGATAACCAAAGCATATATCTTTAAGTCTTATAGAATAATCATAAGGCTTTTTCTTTGATTTTTCGGGTCTGTCAAGTTCCTTTTGGGTGAGAATACCTGCCACTTCGCCCACAACAGTGCCTATTTTGCCGAGGTCATCGGTGTAGCTCATAACGGTAATGAGCGGTCCTACAATGCTCAGTGCAAGAATAATGCACATTACAAAATTTGCAACAGAAAGACTGCCGTTTAAAATAAACATTGCGCCAAACGGCAAAACGGTGAGAAGTGTGTACGGGGTAAGAACAAGCGAAATGCTATGGTAAATACAGCATTTGCGCATCCAGCCGATATACGCCTCTGCTCCCTCTTTAGCGGCTTTTGTGAATTTTTCGTAAGAGGAGTCCGCCTTGCCGAATACCTTTATAACCTCAATGCCGTTTATGTATTCCACTGCCGCATTGTTAAGCGCCTTGGTTTTTTCGACCGCATTTTTAAAGTTTTCTTCATAGCCGATAAACATTCCAAAGGTTGAGCAAAAGCCGAGCACAACGGTTACAAGCGAAAGCAGTGCCATTCGCCAGTCAATTACAAACAAATATACAAGCACTGCAACGGGCGGAATCAGATTGGAAGTAAATTCGGGCAGAATATGCGCAAGCGTGGTTTCTATGCTGTCAATCCGCTCCACCATAATGTTTTTAAGAGTACCCGATGAGGTGTCTTTAACATATCCTAGCGGCACTCTTGAAAGTTTGTCGCAGGTTTCCTTGCGGATTTGTCCGAGCACGCTGAAAGTAGCCTTGTGCGAAAATGCCGTTGAAACTGAATGAAAAATCTCAGCTATAACAAACGAGCCTGCAATCATTGCAATTTCAATCAGATACACCGAAAAGCTTTTCTCTCCGTTTAACAGTTTGTTGATAACATCACCTATAATGAAAAACGGTATCAGCTTGAACAATACATTCAAAACCGCAAGCACTACGCTTACTGAGTAAAGAGATTTTTGCCTGCCTGCCCACTGCATAATCCATGCCGCAGAGGATTTTTCTTTTTTCATTATTCCACTCTCCTTTGATAAAATAGTTAGTTTATGCTAACTATTATTTAAAAATTTTCGTATCTGCCTATACAGATACGAAAAAATTATACTGATTTTAAAATGATATACCAAAAAGTTTTTCCCAGCCTCCGGTATAAAACATTTTCAGCTTTTTGACACGCTCAATCGCAACGCTCTTTTCCATATCATGAACCACAATTTCAAACATTGCCGAAAACATACCGCTCGACACCATATGAATAAAGTCCTTGTCAAGCTGCGGAATTTCCGTTCCGCTTTTTCGCATATCTTCAATAAATGTAAGGGTTGACTGCGTTTCTCTTTCAACAAGATTATGTATAAAAGAAGTAAACTCCGTGCCGTCAGCCTTACAAAGCAGCAATTTAAAATTATCGTAATGTTCGTAAATATAGTTGAGCATTTGCGTGATGGAATCCGTTGAAACTCCGGTCATAGCATTTTGCTGTTCACTGCTCGACAAAGTCTTAAAATTTTGCAAAGTAACATCATAAATAGAATATATTTTATTTGCATACGGTTCAACCAGCGAAACAAATAAATCTTCTTTAGTAGGAAAATATTTGTAAAACGCACCTGTGGTAAGTCCTGCATTTTTTACTATTTGTCTTAATGAGGCATTGGCAAAACCTTTTTCCATAAATTCATCAAGAGCCGCTTTTTCGATTTTTGCCTTTGTTTCTTCATTACCTGTCATTTAAATTACCTCGCAAAAGATAACAGCGTTATATAACACTGTTATCTTATCATTAATTTATCTCTTTGTCAAGAGAGTTTTTAATTGTATAACATATTAATAAACCTGCATTATAAAAATCCCTCAACAGCAAATTATGAAATTTACCGTTGAGGGATTGTCTTTATCTTTCTCTAAGTAAGACGGTTAAGTCTGTTTTTTCAGACCGTTTTACCGCTGTTTTACAAACTATAAAGAGAAGCAATATAATCATCAGTATTACCGTTGAAATTTCACCAATCGTTATTTTTACGGTCATTTCCATAATTGTATTGCCAAGCAATGAATATATGTAAGGATTTATAAGCAGATTTCCTAACAAGAAAGCGAAAATTATACCTATAAATATCGAAATCAAAGCGAGTATTATATGCTCTGTAAAAATTATATAAAATATATGCTTTGTTTTGTAGCCGAGAGCACGGTACAAAGCAAGCTCGTTTGTACGGTTGCTTATATTGTTTTTTAAAAAAATAAAAAATCCGACTATAACAAAAGCAATAAATAAAACCGCTGTCGCAAGAGAAATATACATTGCTGTATTATAAGTCTGTACATTTATAACATCCGTTCTTTTATAAACATTACATATATCAGACAACTCCTGCAGCGCCGTTTCGGTATTTTCGGGTTTATCTACAACAATCATATAACTTTTATCGCCCGAATATTCACCCGATACTGCCGCATCGTATTTAAACAAATCATTCTTCGGCACAAGTATTTCTTTATTTTCAAATATAGGATCCGATGTACTGTAAGCGCCGATTATTTTTATTTTAAATACCGTATCCTCTCCTACATTTAATTCAAGAGTTTTTCCGATTAAATCTTCACCGTTTATCTCACTGAATTTGCGTTCGTTTTCATTGTAATCTTTTATTTTTTCGGGAACAAGCGCTACTCCGGTTTCGCTTTCGTCAAAAGTTCTGCCCGAAGTAATTAAAGGAGAGCTTTCGTTATGAACAAACGCCAATGTGTATTGTGACGACAAAGTTTTAGAACTATCGGAAAAAGTCAGTTTTGACGGAATTTTATAAACATCGGTTACATATTGATTTTCTTTCAGCTTTGTGATTTTACTTTCTATATAGTCGTCCGGTATATTATCCGTAAAATCAGTTTCAAGTTCTCGTCTTGAAATATGATTATTAATTTTATTTACCACATTGTCAGTCATAGGTAAAATCAAACCAATCGACAAAAGCATAAGAACTGTTGATAATATCACAAATATACAGAAAAATGCGGAAGACAGCTTTCTGGTTTTTACCGATGATTTTATCAGAATATTAAGTTTTGCAAGTTTCATTTTACTTTTCTCCCAATACTCCGTCTTTCATAGTATATATTTTATCCGCAAAATCAATAACGGCGTCATTATGACTTACAACAAGCACACCTTTGCCAAGATAACACAACTTTTTTAATTCTTCAAAAACCATAAGTTCGTTTTTACTGTCAAGATTTCCTGTCGGTTCGTCGGCGAGAATAAAATCGGGGTCATTGGCAAGCGCTCTTGCAATGGCAACTCTCTGCTGTTCACCGCCAGAAAGTTCGAAAGGATAATGTTCTTTGCGGTTAGTAAGACCTACCGAATCTATCAGCTGCATTGCCTGTTCTTTCATATCATTCATTGAGGTGAATTTATCGTTTATCAGCATAGGTACCATAACATTTTCGTAGAGTTTTAAATGTGCATTAAGATGAAAGGCTTGAAACACAAAACCTAAATTTTCCATACGAACATCTGCAATCGCATTTTTGTCAAGGGTAGATACATCATTGCCGTTAATAATTACCTGCCCCGATGTGCAAGTATCAAGTAAACCCGCAATTTGAAGCAAAGTGCTTTTTCCGCTACCCGACTGTCCCATAACGGCAATAAAATCGCCTTGATTTACCGTAAGCGAAACATTGTCCACGGCAACTACACTGTTGTTATATATTTTTGAAATTTCTTTTAATTCTATTGCGTTCATAACAGTACCTCGTTTAATTTAATTCATAGCGTCCTTTGGCTGTATTTTATTAATTTTGCAGAGTGAAATAAGCTGACATATAAGCGGAACAACAACTGCCAAAGCCAATGAAACGGCAAGGAAAATCAGGTAATCAGTCCAATTTACAACATACAAACGATTTATATATGTATCATGATTAAACATAAAATTCATAACCGCAATTACCAATGCTGAAATAACCGCACCTATAGCACAGCCCCTTATTGTAAGAATCAACTGTTCAAAATACATACATTTAAATATCTGACTGTTTTTATAACCTATAGCTTTCAGCAAACCGATTTCACCCTTTCTGTTAAACAGAGAAAGCACCGTCGATTGTATAAGAATAACAACACACAGTATAAGCGATGCCGAAATCATAAAAACACTTAATATTTTGAAAACTTTTGATGATTTAACCGTTTCCTCCTGTATTCCGAGTTCGGGGTCGGAAAATACAAAATACCCTGCCTCATTAAGTTCATTACACAACGGTACTATGTTATCGTAATCATCAACGACTATAAAGTGATCGTGCAAAGACGGGGTCTTGTACCAATGCACGGCATTTGACCTTTCATCATTCAAATCTATTATTGAAGCGTCAAAAGCGTCTTGAATTATCTGCACCCCCGTATCCTCCGAAACAAATATATGGTTATAATAGCCCTTAGTTGTAGGCTCTGAATAATACACACCCACAACTTTCAACTTATATTCAATTGCAGGCAAATACATAGTTTTATTTTCATACATTGCCAATTCAGGGTCGATATTATAAAAAACTTCAAGTCCGTCACCATTCGAAGGCGTTACTGTAATTGTTTTTCCGATAAGACTTTCGCCGTCTATATAATTAAGGTCAGAATCAGTGTTTTCATATTCAAAAGGATAAAAAAGACTTGGTATTATACAACTGTACACGGGACTTTCATCAAGACTTTTTCCTGCCATTACATCCATTTTTTCATCGCCTATCAACGGATATAAATTTAAACTGCAGTTTAAATCTTCGTTGCCTTTATAAAAATCTTTATATTCGCCGTTTTCGTCACTTACATCAACTACATCCATATACTGATTTATTATTCCCTTAAGTTCGTATATATCTTCCACATGGTCAAAAGACATTAACTTGCTCTTTAATTCGTCGGTAACGGCACCGTTGTCTATCGGACTGAAAGTAATCATTCTCGCACGAATATCATTTTTATAATCAGTTACGGCTCTGTTAATTGTTACGGCATAACTTGAAATCAATGTAAGGGAAATAACAAGTATAACCATAAAAGCTGTAATAAATATACTCTTTCGATTACCTTTGATATTTGCTTTTGCCAAGAAATTAATATTTTTTATCTTCATTACTTTTCACCCGTAAATAAATCTGTGTAATATTTGCATATAAAATATAAAGTTAATACAATTTTATAATATCATTAACGATTATTTTTGTCAATTAAATTTCGACATATATAATCAATTTTACAAAAAACGACAGTGTATGAAATAAAAATCACACACTGTCGTATATTTTTCTTTTTAATTTATTCTGCAATTGTTTTCACAAAGAATATAAAATAAATCAGGTGACAAAGCCATACTATCGCTAAAATTATACAAGGGACGAGTATGCCCTTTATCAGCATTAGCACAAAGCCGAATGTCATAAGTACAGTGACCGAAGTTATGATTTTTACCTTTGTTTTTGTGGTCATTCCCTTTTTGTTTACAAATGACTCAAGGTTCCTTTTATACATTTTTGTATTAACAAACCAATTATGCAATCTTTGCGATGAATTTGCAAAGCAGAACACAGTTGCCAAAAAGAACGGCACTGTCGGCAAAATCGGCAATACTATTCCCACACAACCGAGTGCAAGCGATATACAGCCTAAAACTAAAAATAATATTCTTTTTATTTTCATCTTCTTTCCTCCAAATTAAATAATTTTTGCATAAAGCATTAAAGCCGATATGTTATTATAAAGTTAGCTTCGGCTAACTTTCAGGTATATTATTGCTTGTTTTTATGCGGCGGTACGGTGCATAAGCAAAGCAGCCGCACCGCCTTAGTTAAATATGGTTCTATAATAAATATAATGGGAATGATGCTGTCTTAAAAATTTTAGCATACTTTAAAGTTTTCCTCTATGTGAGGGGAAAACTTGATAAATTCGTTCTTAACCCCAACTTTTGACAAAAAACCATTATTATAAAATTAGTCTTTATTTGCGAGATTTGCAAGCTGTTTTTTCTCTTTGCCGCTCTCTATAAGGTGGCTGACCGCCATAACAGGGTGATGGAAAATCATTCTCGGGCCTGAAAAACGCATAACCTCTCTTATCTTTTCACGCATTTGCGGCTTGTAGCAATGCACCTTGCAGTTTGAGCAAAAGGTTTTGGTTTCCATAAAAGGGCATTTACTGCTCCTAAGCTGAGCATAATCCTTTAAAGCCTTGCAGTCGGCGCAAATCTCGCCCTTGGTCTTATGCTTTTTATGGCAGTACAGGTCAATCATTTTGGAAACAACCTGCTTTTCTCTCTCCCTTTTTTCGTCAACACCGAGTCTTCTGCTCATCAGCTTGTCCTCCCGTTCTCCACGCAATAAACGGTGTCGGCAATCTTCATTGTTGACTCTCTGTGCGATACAAGCACTACGGTTTTATTTTCTCTTTCCTCATTAAGCGATTTAAGAATAACCGCCTCGTTAAGGCTGTCGAGGTTGCTTGTAGGTTCGTCAAGGAGCATAAGCGGCGCATTGTGCAAAAACGCCCTTGCAAGTCCTATTCTTTGCTTTTCGCCGCCCGACAGAGTGTCGCCGAGTTCTCCTACCATGGTATCGTAACCGTTTGGCAGGCTCATAATAAAATCGTGAACAGAGGCTTTTTTGCAGGCATTAACTATTTCCTCATCTGTTGCGTCAAGTTTTGCAATTCTGAGATTATTCTTAATGCTGTCGTGGAAAAGGTGGGTATCCTGCGTAACATAGCTTTCTATATCCCGTAAATTCGAGGTGTTTATATTCTCTATGCTTGCGTCTGAAATTTTAATATCACCCTTTTGCACCTGCCAAAATCTCATCAACAGCTTTAGCAAGGTTGACTTGCCACTGCCGCTCTTGCCTGTGATTCCGACAATGGTATTTTCTTTAATATCAACCGATACATTGTCAAGTATTACCTCATCGCCATACGCAAAGGTAACATTCTCCGCCTTTGCGCCATTAAAATCAATATCTTTCTTGCCTGTAATCTCCTCAACAACAGGCGACTCGTCAAGAATATTAAGCACTCTGTTGCCTGCCGCAAATGTATTCTGCAATGTACTGCCAAGGTTTGCGAGAGACACAACAGGGCCAAATGAGCTCATAAGTGCAAGTACGGGGATAATTACACCGTCAAGACCCACCATATCTTTTTGATACAGAAGTGCCGCCGCAACTAACAGCATAATATCAAAAGCAAAGATTGCAGTATTGGTTACAGCCGTACTTGTGCCTGTTTTTTGTTTCATTCTCTTTTCGGTTGCAAGCAGTTCTTCGGTTTTTTCATTCATCTTTTGCGCACGATTTTTTCCGCCGCCAAACTGAATTAACTCCGAAATGCCGTACAGGCCGTCAAGCACAAAGGCGCTTAGCTCGCCCGATTTTTTGCGGAATTTTTCGCCGTCACTGCCACTGCTTTTTGAAACCGCAATCGGCACTATTACCCCGACAGTGATATATGCCGCAAGTGCGAGCATACCGAGAACTACACTGTACGAGCCGATAAACACAACCATAATAATGCAAAAGATAACAGCTATTGCAATCGGAGAAATTGTGTGGGCATAGAATACCTCAAGCAATTCAATGTCTGAGGTTATGATTGAAATAAGGTTGCCCTTGTCCTTTCCCTCAAGCTTTGCCGGGCAAAGTCTGCGCAAGGCTATGAACACTTTATCTCGGATAAGCGCAAGCAATTTAAAGGCTATGTAGTGATTGCTCGCCTGCTCTGCGTACCTTAAAACACCACGCAAAAGTGCAAATACACCTGCAAGAATAAAGGCAGTGAGCATTGAAATACCCGTAGAAATATTGAGCGCATCAAGGATAGCGTATCCGCCGAGTATTGTTATAAAGGCGGCGCACAAATTACCGATTATGCCCATTGCTATTGCAAGCGCCATAAAGCCTGCGAGCGGCTTTACAAGTGCCGAAAGTCTGAACATAATGTTTAAATTACTTCTCTTTTTCATTGCTCACACCCCCTTTGTGTAGTTTTCAAGCTGAATTTGCGAATTATAAAGATTTGCATACACACTGTTGTTTTTCAAAAGCTCTGTGTGTGCTCCGCTTTCTATTATGTTTCCGTCCTGCATTACATAGATATTGTCGGCATTCACAACATTTGCAAGCCTGTGCGAAATAAGAATAACTGTTTTGGCTTTGGCAAGTTTAATAATCTGCTCCATTATATCGTTTTCGCTCTCAATATCTATGTTTGAGGTTGCCTCGTCAAAGATATATATGTCGCTGTTGTGCAGTAATGCTCTTGCAAGCGCAAGTCGCTGGCGCTGACCGCCCGAAATATTGCTTGCCTTTTCATTAATAAAGGTATCGAGTCCGTTTTCGCTCTTTAAAAAGTTTGCGAGATTAACCTGCTCAAGCACCCGCCAAAGCTCTTCGTCTTTAACATTCGCCGCCATTAAAAGGTTCTCCCTCACCGTACCCTTAAAAATATAGCTGTTGTGACCGATATATGTAATAGATTTCATCAGACTGTTTTCGTTTATTTCTTTTATAGAAATACCGCCAATCGTCACACTTCCGCCAAAGCCTTTGTTTTTTCCTGTAAGAATTGAGGCAACAGTAGATTTACCGCAGCCGCTTTTGCCGACAACAGCTGTAAAACTGCCCTTTTTAAAGCTCATATTTACACCATGCAAAATCTCTCTGCTTTCATCATACGAAAAGCTGAGGTTATTACATTCAATGTCGGTATTATCTGTGATTTTTTCTTTTGCGGAATTTTCTTCTTTAATATCAAGAAGATTAAAGATTTTATCGCTTGCCGCCATACCGTTCATTGCTATGTGGAAAAAGCTGCCGAGCCGGCGCATTGGAATAAAGAAATCTGCCGAGAGAAGTATTATAAAAAGGCAGCCCGAAATATCAATGTGTCCGCCTGCAAACTGCGTTACGGCAAGAATCATTCCGACAGCCGCACCGCCGTATGCAATCAGATCCATAATTGTAATTGAATTTAACTGCATAGTGAGGACTTTCATTGTTATTTTTCTGAACTTTTCAGCCTCTATATTCATCTCGTCATTTTTAAATTTATCGGACTTGTAAATTTTGAGAGTTGTAAGTCCCTGCAAATTTTCGAGGAAAGTATCGCCCAAGGCAGTGTACTGACCCCAATACTTTGAGAGTAATTTTTTCGCCCATGTTTGTACGGCGGCAATCGCAACGGGAATAAGCGGCACACACACAAGCAGTACAACTGCCGACAGAACATTTACAAAACAGGTTACGATAAACAATGTAAGCGGCGCTATCATTGCATAAAAGAACTGCGGAAGATATGCGCCAAAGTAGGTTTCAAGCTGTTCTACACCCTCTACCGACACCTGCACGATTTCCGAGGTTTTTACTTTTTCGTTGTACGATGCTCCGAGCCTCAGCACCTTTTCAAAAATAAGACTTCTCAGCTTTTGCTTAACTTCCTTTGAAGAGAGAAAGCTCATTTTTGAGGAAATTTTAGTGCATACAAATTGCACAGCCACGCACAATAAAATTACAGCGACAAGAAAAACAATATCGCCTGCCTGCGGCTTAGCATAGGCAAGTTTTCCAACAAAGGTTGCTATGCTGCCCATTATTACAACATTGGAGCAGAGTGAAACCCATTGGCTCGCCACATTGCCTGCAATATATTTTTGGCTTTCTGCGACTGTTGCAATAAGCCGTTTATTTATCATCATAAGCATACCACCTTTTTGATTAGTTTCAACTAACTTATTAAACCACAAATCTGCAATTTTTTCAAGTAGGAAATTATGTTTAGCAATAAAAAGTGTAAATGATATGCAAGTGTTTGCAGTAAAGATGAAAATTTATTGGCTCTTTGTCAAAAGTTGGGATTAAGAACAAAGTTATCAAGGTTTCCCCTCAAGTGGAAGGCTTTTTAGTTTGATAAAATTTTTAAGATAGCATCATTCCACAACATTTATAATAGAACCAAATTTATTTAACTAAACCCTAAAACCAAAAAAACAGATGCAAAGCATTAAACTCTGCATCTGTTTATGTATTGGGGATTATTATAATTTTTGAATAACAATTTTTCTGTATGTATTAAACTTTACCCATTTCGCAAAGAATTTTGAATCGTTAATATCTTCAAGATTTTTGTATTCGTCAAGCATTTTTTTGATTTTCTCGTCACTGTCGGCAAGAATCTCAAACCCCCTGCCGTTGATAACAGGCACACCGCTGTATTTGTAATCATCTGCAGGAGTAATTGCAGTAACCACCTTATTGCGAACGCTTACCGCAACAAGATCACGAAGTACAATAATGTCAAAGCTGTCAGGATATGAGTAGCTGTCGCCGCTTGTCGGAATTTCGTCACCGACAGTGTAAGTTTCTCTTACAGGCTGATATTTAAGTACATTGAGGCTTGTGGTATCGTAATAAAATTCCTCGAAAATATCTCCTCTTGCCTCAAGCTCGCCGTTTTTGAACGAAGCTTTTTCAGAACCCGATACGCCTTTCTGACTTACCTTTTCAACCACACCGCATGCCGAAGTCATATTCGTTACACGGTTTATAAGTATAAGTTCACCCAAAGTTTTGTGAGCAGAGAACAAGTCGGCAACAATCGGCTCGGTAAGTAAAAGATTACATACCGCAATACCGTTTTTACTTAAAGCATCTGCCTTGATATGCTCGCCTGTATTTACATCAACGGCATATTCAATACCTGTAATAATACCGCTGATTGTCTTTGTACCGAGTTTTACAAGATAATCTGTACCGACCGCAAGCGGTTCGTCGTCCATCCAGAGAATTGATACATTAAGTTTCTGATAAGACGCAAGTTTTGTGTCCTTTGCAATTACACAGCCTCTTGACACATCAACTTCTTTATCAAGTGTAATTGTAACAGGCTGACCCTTAAATGCGGTTTTTACATCTTTGCCTGCCGCAAGCAACTGCTTAACCTTAGCCTTTTCATTGCTTGGCAATGCAATGATTTCATCGCCTACATTTATACTGCCCGACTCAATCTGTCCCTGAAAACCTCTGAATGTGTGATCGGGACGGCAAACTCTTTGAACAGGCATATAAAAGCCCTCTTCCTCTTCCGAGGCAGATACATCAACTTTTTCGAGGTATTCAAGGAGCGGAACTCCGTTATACCAAGGAATGTTCTGTGACTTTACCGTAACATTGTCGCCCTCTGTGGCAGAAAGCGGAATAATGTAGATATTTTCAAGAGAAAGCTCTTTTTTAAGCTCGTCAATCTGTGCTACGATTTCATTAAAACGCTGTTCACTGTAATTTACAAGGTCCATTTTATTTACCGCAAAAACAAAATGTCTTATACCCATAAGTTTGCAGATTCTTGCGTGTCTTCTTGTCTGCACAAGTACACCCTGAGATGCGTCTATAAGAATTACGGCGAGGTCTGCAAAAGACGCACCTACCGCCATATTTCTTGTATATTCCTCATGGCCGGGGGTATCGGCTACAATAAAACTTCTGTTATCGGTTGTAAAATAACGGTAAGCAACATCTATTGTGATGCCCTGTTCACGCTCTGCCATAAGACCGTCAAGCAAAAGCGAATAGTCAATGTCACCGTTACGGCTGCCTACCTTACTGTCAAGCTCAAGAGCTTTTTCCTGGTCGGCGTAAATTAACTTTGCATCATACAGAATATGACCTATAAGTGTAGATTTACCGTCATCCACACTTCCGCAGGTAATAAACTTCAATAAACCTTTCATTAGAAATAGCCCTCCCTTTTTCTGCGTTCCATACTGCCTGCCGCCTCGTTGTCAATAACTCTTGAGGTACGCTCGGAAGACACAGAGCTTAAAGTTTCGTCAATGATTTCGTCAAGGGTAGTTGCGGTTGATTCAATACCGCCTGTAAGAGGATAACAGCCGAGTGTTCTGAAACGAACCGACTTGTACTCCGGTACTTCACCCTCTTTGAGCGGGAATCTGTCATCGTCAACCATTATAATATTGCCGTCACGATATACAACAGGTCTTTCCGCCGCAAAATAAAGCGGAACAATATCTATATTTTCTCTCTTTATGTACTGCCAGATGTCTTTTTCTGTCCAGTTTGAAATCGGGAAAACTCTTATGCTTTCGCCCTTGTTGATTTTAGTGTTGTAAAGTTTCCACATCTCGGGGCGCTGATTTTTAGGGTCCCAAGCCTGCGCCTGATTTCTGAAAGAGAAAATTCTCTCTTTTGCTCTTGACTTTTCTTCATCTCGTCTGCCGCCGCCGAATGCCGCTGTAAAGCCGTACTTTGTAAGTGCCTGCTTTAAAGCCTGTGTTTTCATAATATCCGTATAAGCAGCGCCGTGGTCAAACGGATTGATACCCTGCTTTATTCCCTCTTCATTGGAATAAACAATCATCTCAATGCCAAGTTTTTTTGCTGTATCGTCACGGAATTTAATCATATCTTTAAACTTCCATGTAGTGTCTATGTGCATAAACGGGAACGGCGGCTTTTCAGGGTAAAAAGCCTTCATTGCGAGGTGGAGCATAACAGAGCTGTCCTTGCCTATTGAATAGAGCATAACAGGCTTTTCGCACTCTGCGGCTACCTCTCGGATTATATATATAGCCTCTGCTTCAAGCTCATCTAAATGTGAAAGCTGACTCATTCTTATTCCTCCTCAGTACTTATTCGATTCCTTTTGGTTAATATCTATCTTAATGGTTTCACCCTCGGGCTTGTCAATTATCCAACTAAGTATATCGCCCTTTTTCTCGGTATGAACAAGACTGCCCATACCGCCGATATCTGCGCCAAGATAAAAGCTGATTGCATATGCAGGACATTCCTTAATACATGAAGTACAGCCCCAGCAATCTTTCGGATACTTTATGTAAGCACGGTTGTCACTGTCAAGCTTTATAAGACTGCCGGGACATACATTTCGGCATCTTCCGCAGCCTACGCACTTCTGCTTGTCAATCGCAATGCTCATAGCTTTTACCTCCCTCTACCAAATCTCGGATAATTATTTTAATTTCGCCGTTTTCGAGGCGTGAATTTACATATTTATTAAAGTTTTTGTCATCCTTATTCGGATAATCAAGGTTTTCCGCAAAGCTGTGCCAACGGGTTTCCTTTCTTGCCTTTAAGTGAGCAATTACACTTCTGCAAACCGTAAGTCTTTC
>ENA-OPBD01000195-OPBD01000195.1-human-gut-metagenome-genome-assembly--contig:-NODE-195-length-51721-cov-11.194848_pt1 | contig 51721 bp, 48 predicted proteins | sample MGYA00241062_ERZ501440 | MGnify/ENA primary metagenome ERZ501440 (study PRJEB25962, sample SAMEA2042628) | human gut metagenome | biome: human gut; feature: human-associated habitat; material: faeces...
GAAGGCTATACATTAGATAACGATGGAAAAGAAAGAGCAGATGTTAATCTAGATGGAGCAATAGATAATAAAGATATACTAGTTTTAAGAAGATATTTAGCTGGAGGTTATGAAGGTTATGAAACATTACCTTATCTAGGAGATGTAGAAGAACCTGCATATGGAGATGTAAATCTAGATGGAACAGTAAATGGAAAAGATATAACATATTTGAGAAGATATTTATCAAGTACAGAAGGCTATACATTAGATAACGATGGAAAAGAAAGAGCAGATGTTAATCTAGATGATGATATAGATGATATTGATATATTTTTAATTAAAAGAAAAATTTTATGTAATGATATAGAATTTCCAATTGAAACAAGTACTAAATACGCAATAACGTATAATTTAGATGGTGGGAATTTATTAGAACAAAACATAACAAAATATGTGGAAGAAATATTACCATATACTTTAAATAACCCTGAGAAGGAAGGTTATACATTTATTGGGTGGACAGGAAGCAATGGTGATATTCCAGAATTAGAAGTAACAATAGATAGTAATACTACAGGTAATTTAAACTATACTGCTAATTGGGAAATTAATGAATAATCTTTTCTTATTATCAATATTATACTTTTATAGGTAATAAAAATTTCGGAGTAAAACCGAAATTTTTTATCTGTTTATTACTTTTTTTAATAGTATAATAGTAATTTTTTAAAATAGTTAAAACAAAAAGTATTTGTTTTTTATATATAAATTATGCATTTCATTTTTTAAAATACATGCGGTTATGAAAATTTAATTTTCTAGCCTTTTTCTTTACTATTTTTTTATATAATGTTATAATTTTAGTGAGTGTGATCTTATGAGTAAACAGGGAAAGAGTAGGTTTAGTGATAGAATTAAGTTAATTGCTAAATTTAAGCGTAAAAAGAATAAAAATAATGAAGACGATAAATTGGAAAAAAATACTGGTTTTTTTAAGAGAATTATGCTTGTTCCTTTGATGCTGTTTGGGAAGGGTATTGAGGATTTAACAAAAACTACTAATAAAGATAAAAGTAATAATATAACTTTTAACGATAAAGATAATAAAATTTTTAATGATAAAAAAATGCTTGAGGATGACAGAACTAAGCATATTAATATACAAAGTAAAAAAATAAATGTTTCTCAGAGCAAAACAAAAAGAAATGATTATGATGATTTTAAAAACAAATCTTTTTATGATTTTAATTATGTTTCTTCTTTGACAGATATAGAAGAATTAAAAAAGGATATTTTGATAGGAATAAGGAAGAACTTTATTGATGAAATTAACAAGTTAGAGGTTTTAAATAGTGAATTATACGTTTTGAGTAAATTTGATATGGATTCTTCTTTACTTCAGGAGTGTAATGACTATTTGAAAAAGGTTAAACAATTACTTGATAAGTTAAATAAGCTAAATAAGCAATATAATATATATAAAGAAAATTATTATTTTGAAAATATTTTAGATATGGATGATAAGAATTTGTTGGATAAGATTTTACTGTTTGGAGAACTTTGTAATTTAGAAGATAGAAGGAATTTAGTAAAAGATTATAAAGTTTTAGATACTTACAAATATTTATATTCTAAATTAGATGAAGTTAAAGAGCAATGTGCTTTGTTAGAAGAAAAAAGTGAGGAAAAAATTAAGAAATTAGAAGATGCTAATATTGACTTTAAAAAATATCAAAATGATATTTTTAATAAAGAAAATATTGTCTCTAGGTGTGAATTTATATATAGTAAGCAGGAAGAATTATTAAAGGAAATTAGTTCTAAAGTAGGTAATATTTCTTCTTATGAGTCTGTTCGTTATAATTTGTCTGGTTTTGGTAGTTTACTTTTAAATGGAATTAAGTTGATTGGTTTGTTTGCTTTGTCTCCTTTTAAGGGATTGTTTCCTAGTATTTCTTTACAAACTTCTTTGACTAAGAAGACGGTTTCTAATTTACGTAAGTCTATCGCTTCTACGAAGAAGACAGAAATTGTTTATACGGCTGATGATTATATTGATAAATTAAATTATTCTATTAATGAGATGGATGATATGTATAAATATATTTCTTCTACAATTAGTGATATTGATAGTTTGAGGGATGAATATATTTCTAAGTTTTCTTTATATAAAGAACAATTGCCTAATTATAATTATTATTTGAAAAAGATAAATACTTTAAGAAAGGTAATGGTTAATAATCAAGCAAAAATAGTTTTTCTTAATAAAAAAATCAAAGAGAATAAGAAAGTAAATGAAAAAACTTTAATTAGAGTTAAAAAATTAAATGAAAAAGCATAGATTTAATTATTAACTTAATGTAAATAAAATGTTTAATATGTTCAATTTTATAAAAACTATTGTTTATTAGCTTTTTTTATGTTATAATTTTTATGCTAGAGAGTTCTATGATGATAAGGAGGAACTATGAATAATATTATTAAAATTATAGATGAACATGAGATAAATAGGGATGCTAAGATTATTACTTATATTTCTTTAGATGGTAATGATTATGCTGTTTATACTATTTCTAGGGATGAAGAAAATGCAAATATTTTTGTTTCAAAGGTTATTAATTCTTCTTTTGTTAATATAACTGATGCTAATGAGAAATTTAAATTAGATAATTATGTCAAAAATCTTATTAAGAGATCTGTTGATTATTCATCTCTTGATGATGTAAAATTTACGAATTTTAAAGTGGTTGATGGTCAAAGAATTAATGTAAAAGAGACATATGTTGCAACGATTAAAAAGGATATAGCTACTAAAGCTATTAATTATTATAGTGATAAGTTTACATCTATAAAAGATACAGATTCTATTTTTAGTGATAGTAGTGTTATTTTTGAGGAACCAAAAGTGGATAGTAATGTTTTGCCTGAATCGAATAATTTGAATGTTTCTACTCCTAGTGTTTTGGCTACGGAAACTGTCGCTGTTCCTAATCCTTCTTCTTTAGGTGGTCAATCTGTTGATAATACTATTGTTTCTTCTGCTCTAAATGATGTTACTACTGAAAATATAATCAATCCTGTTGTGTTAGATAATAATGTTAAAACAGTTGATAATAATGTTGGGGTTCAACAAACTTCTTCTTCAACTGTTAGTGTTTTAAATAATAATATTCCTAATGATGTGGAAGCGACACAAGTTATGTCTCCTGTTAATGGTAATGTTCAGTCTACTACAACGTCTTCAGTTTTGAATAATAATGTTTTCTTTGATGCTTCTAAAGAAACGAATTTGTTAGGAGCTTTAAAGGAAGAAGATAAAGTTAATAAAGGAAATATTTCTGTTAGTGAACAAAATTTGAAGACGGTTAGAGAATTTGGAACTGATGATAATGTTACTTTTCAGGGAGCACCTATTCAGGAAGTAAAAAGTATTGTTCAGCCTAAAAATTCTGCTATGCAAGGATTTATGAATAATAAGTTTGTTATGGTAGTTGCTATTTTGTTCTTTTTAGCAAGTTGTGTCTTTTTAGGATATGAAATGTTTAGTTTCTTTACTTTAGAAAAATAAAATAACTATTCTTGAGGGGAATAGTTATTTTTTTCTTGTGTTTCTTTTCTTACTGAGTATTTGCAACCACAGTAGTCTTGTCTGTATAAGTTGTATTTTTTAGATAGTTCAATAGATTTTTTATATCCTTCTTCTTTTTTGTAATCTGAGGGTAACCATTTTATATTATATTTTTTTTCTAGTTCATATCCTATATTGTTTATTATTGTTGAGTTTTTATGAGGAGATACAGTTAGAGTTGTTGAAAAATAATTATAGTTTAATTTTTTTGCTATTTGTGCTGTTTTTTCCAATCTTAAGATAAAACATTGTTGACATCTTTTTCCACCTTCTGGTTCATTTTCTAAGCCTTTGATTGTATTTTCATATATGTTATTTTCGTAGTCACAGTCTATAATATCTATTTTATTTTTATGCTCTATTTCATTTATTAATTTTATTTGTTCTTCTTTTCTTTTAATATATTCATCTTTTGGATATATATTTGGATTATAATATAATATAGTTATGTCAAAGTATTCTGTTAGTAATGTGATGACTTGACTGCTACAAGGGGCGCAACAACTATGTAGTAGTATTTTTGGAGTATAATTTAAATTTGTTAATATTTCTTTGCAAATTTTATGATAATTCATAATATCACCAACTTATATTATATCATTTATTCTTTTATTAGGATACTAGAAATTGTTATGTCATGTATATTATTGATGATTTTATCTATAATTATATTTTCAATATTATTTTTTATTATCTTTTCTATTTTTCTTGCTCCAAATAATTCATAATTAGATAATTCTAATATCTCTTCTTTAATGTTGTTTTCTATTGTTATGTTTATATTTTTATATTTTTCTTTTAATTTTTTAATATGTATATTTATAATTTCTATTATGTTATCTTTGGTTAATGTATTAAATGAAATTATATTATCAATTCTGTTTATTAATGATATATTAAATTCTTCTTTTAATTCTGTTAATTGTTTGTTATTTTGTGTATTGAATCCTATTGTATTTTTTTCATGTCCAATATTTGTTGTCATTATTATTACTGTGTTATTAAAATAGATGGTATTTCCTTTGGCATCTTTTATTTTTCCATCATCCAATATTTGATAAAATAAATTTAATACTTTTGGGTGACATTTATCTATTTCATCTAATATAATAACTGAATTTGGTTTATCTTTAATTGTATTTAGGATATATTTGTTATCGTCATATCCTATATATCCTGGGCTTGAACCTATAATTTTTGTTATTGATGTTGAATCAGAATATTCACTCATATCTAGTTTTATTATATTATCTTTTACTAATAATTTGGCAAAGGTTTCAGCTAATTTTGTTTTACCTACACCTGTTGGACCTGTAAACATTAGTGAATAACAAGAGTTATCTTTGTATCCTAATTTTATTCTTTTTGTTATGTCTATTAGACTATTTATTACTTTATCTTGTCCGATGATATTATTTGATAATGTGATTTTTATGTTGTTAATTATTTTTGTATCTTCTTTTATAATTTCATATATTGGAATATTTGTTTTTTGATTTACTACTTTTGCTAAGTCTAATAAAGTAACTTCTTTAGCTTTTTTTTGCAGTATCTTATTATTGTTATTTTCTTCTATTTTATAACTTAATGCTTTTTCGTAATTTTTTTCTTTTATAGCATTTTTCTTGTTTTTTTGTATTAATTCTAGGTTGTTTTCTATGGTTGAAGTGTTGTTATCTTTTTTTATGCTTGTTTTTGAACATACTTCGTCTAAAATATCAATGTCTTTATCTGGTCTATTTCTATTGTATATATATTTTTCAGATAGTTCTATTATTGCATTTATTATTTCGTCACTTATTTTAACATTGTGATATTGTTCGTATATTGGTTTGATTTTGGTAAGTATGTTTTTTGTTTGTTCTAGTGTTGGTTCTTTAATTTCTATTTTTTGAAATCTTCTATCTAATGCTGTGTCTTTTTCTATATATTTTTTGTATTCTTCATTAGTTGTAGCTCCAATACATCTTATTTTTCCTCTTGCAAGTGCTGGTTTTAATATGTTAGAGGCGTCTATTGCACCTTCAGCTCCTCCTGCTTTTACTATTGTATGTATTTCATCTATAAATAAAATTATATTGTTGTCATTTTCTATTTCTGTTATTATTTTTTTCATTCTTTCTTCAAATTCTCCACGATATTTTGTTCCAGCTACTGCACTTGCCATATCCAAGGATATTATTTTTTTTCCTTTTAGGTTATTTGGTACTTTATTTTCTATGATTAATCTTGATAGTTCTTCTACAATTGCCGTTTTGCCTACGCCAGCTAGACCAATTAATAAAGGATTATTTTTGCATCTACGACAAAGTATTTCAATAATTTGATTTATTTCTTCTTCTCTGTCTATTACTGGATCTGTTTGATTGTTTTTTGCTTTTTCTGTAAGATTTTCTCCGATACTTTCTAGTATGGAAGTTGTTTCTTTTTTTCCTTTTTTATTAAGTAATTTTATACTACAATTATCATATATTTCTTCTATATCTATATCCATACCTATTAGTATTCTTATTGCTATTCCTTCTCCTAATTCTAATATTGCTTGGAATAAGTGTTCTGTTGTTACTAGACCATTATTATTATCTTTACTATCCATGATGGCATTTTCTAGAACTTTTTTTAATAGTGGAGTGTATAGAAAGAATTCACTTTTTTTTGTTCCTTTTCCTATGATATTTATTAGTTCTTTTTTAAATGAATTGTATGTTAGGTTGTATTCTTTTAGTTTTTTATTTAAATTTGTATTTGAATTTAGTATTGCTAATAAGAGATGTTCTGTTCCTACGTATGGGTGTTTTAATTCTTGCATTTCTATTTTGGCATTTACTAATATTTCTTGTGCTTCTTCGTTAAAATTACTTATCATATTAGCTCCTTTCATATAATTCTATGTATATAATGTTCTGTTTTTTCATAATTTAAACACTAAAAAAACAACTAATTTTTCAAGTTGTTTATTTGCTTATTATAGTCACTACTGTTGGTTATATAACTTCCTACAACCACTATATCTACAATATTTTTTAATTCTTCTATATTTGTATCATTAATTCCACCGTCTATTTCTATTATTAAATTATTTTGTTTTAATTCTTTTATTTTGTTTAGAACATCTGGTATAAATTTTTGTCCGCCTTTTCCTGGCTCTACGCTCATTATTAATACTAAATCTATTTTTTTTAAATATTCTATAATGTTTTTTGGATCTGTTTTTGGTTTTATCGATATACCACATTTATAACCTTGATTATGTATTAAATTTATTATTTTGTCTAATGGTTTATTTATTTCATAATGTATTGTGATATATTCAATATTTAAACCTTTTAATTCTTGTATTATTGGTTCTGGGTTTTCAGCCATTATGTGTATATCTAATTTTTTTGTAGAAATTTTTGATAGTGTTTTAATTTCTTCTATAGTGAATTCTTTATTATCTACGAATATTCCGTCCATGTAGTCTATGTGTATATAGTCTGTATTTGTTTTGTTTAGTTTTTCTGTTGCTTGTATTCTGTTATTACATGTTAGTATAGAAGTTGATACTTTAATCATTTATTTTCTCCTTAATAAAACTTATATAGTTATTATATCTTGATGGTAATATTTCATTCATTTTTACTAATTCTATTACATGGCATCCTTCTTCTTTATAATGCATACAATCTCTATATTTACAATATTCTAAATTATTAAACATTTCTTTCATGTTATCTCTAATATCTTCCTTTGTCATATCTATAAAGTCGATTTTTGAGAATCCTGGGGTGTCTACAATGTAACAATTATTTGTTTTAAATAGTTCTGTATGCCTTGTTGTGTGTTTTCCTCTTCCGAGGTGTTTTGATATTTCGTTTGTTTTTAATTCTAGTGTGGAATCTATTTTATTTAGTAGTGTTGATTTTCCGGCTCCACTTTGTCCTGTAAAGACAACAGTTTTGTTTTTAATTTTATTTATTAATGTATCTTTATCAGTGATTACGATGTATCCGATTTTGTTATAATAATTAATATATCTTTGTATATCTTCTGTCTCTTCATTATTCATTAAATCAAGTTTTGTTAAGTATATAATTGGTTCTATATTATTATAAGAGACGATTGTTAGTATTCTGTCTAATAGGACTGTATCAAGTGTTGGTTCTTTTACTGATGTTACTATTACAGCATAATCTATATTTGATACAGGGGGTCTTATTAATTTGTTTTTTCTTTCTAATATTTCTAAGATATAATTATTTTTTTCATCAAATATTACATGATCTCCTACTAGAGGTGTGGATTTTGTTAGTCTTAGTTTTCCTCTTGGTAGACAATTATATTTTTTTTCGTTTGCTTCAACCAAGTATGTATTACTTATATTTTTAATAATTATACCTTTCATAAATCACGTCCGTTATTCTGTTTCTTCATCACTACTTGATGATGATTCTAATTCATATGTTGCTAATATTTTGACTTTTAATGTTATTCCTTCAATAATAGTGTCTTTAGGTGGCCTTGATTGTTCTATAATGCTTGCTGATAAGAAATCATTTAATTTATCGTTAGGGATGATTGTTCCGTTTTTATCTAATACACTTACATTAATTTTATATTCTTCAGCAAATGACATTACATCACTTAGACTCCAATTTTCAGCAATCATATCTGGATATTCATTTACAATATTTGGGATGTATAGTGTAACTGTATCTCCTTTTTCTAATACTTTCTTTTCATCTTTATTGTAAATTGGTTTTTGGTCTATTATATTTTGCTCTTTTCCTTTATATTCGTCTTTATTTTCTACATCTTTTTTTTCTATATTTACATTAACTCCTATTAATTCCAATTTTGCTTTTATTTCTGTATAATCTTTTCCTGTGTAATCTTCTAAGTAGTGATATTCACCACCAAGTGATTCTATTATTGTTATAGTATCTCCTTTTTTTCTTGTACTTCCTGCTTTTGGATTTGTTCTTATTACTAATCCTTCTGCTACAGTTTCACTTTCTTTTGATTCAATGGTATATTTAAACCCTAATTTTTCTAGTTCTTTTATAGCTTTTTCTATTTCTTTACCTACGACATTAGGTACAATTACATCTTTTACTTCTTTGGTTGATGATAGCCAAAATATACCTGCAATAATTAGTAGGAATAGTACAATTCCTGTTAATAGTAGTATTACAGTATTTCTTTTTTTAGGTGTTTCTAAGATATCTTCTTCAATACTTTCTTCTTTCTTTTCTGTATACTCTACATTTGGTTTTTCTATTTTGTTTTTTTCTTTTTTCTTTGTTATTGGTTCAGAATCATCTATATCATTTTCAGGATATTCAAATGTTACTTTTTTAGCATTTTCTTTTTCCATACATACCTCTAAATCGTCGTGCATTTCTTTTACACTATCATATCTATTTCTTGGGTTTTTTGCTGTTGCTTTAATTACTATGTTTTCAACACTTTGTGGTATAGTAGGATTTTGTTTTCTTATGCTTGGTATTTTTTCTTTCATGTGTTTTAGTGCTATTTCAACGGCATTATCTCCTTTAAATGGTACTGAACCAGTTATTAATTCATACATTAATATACCTAATGAATATATATCACTTTTTACGGTTGCACTTTTTCCATTGGCTTGTTCTGGTGGTAGGTAGTGTACACTTCCCATTACTGAATTTGTTTGTGTTAATTGTGTTGCATTTAGAGCCATTGCTATTCCAAAGTCAGTTATTTTTACTAAACCATTATCTAGAATCATTATATTTTGTGGTTTTATATCTCTGTGTATGATATATGATTCATGAGCATGTGCTAATCCGTCAGTTAATTGAAGCATAATGTCAATTACTTCTGGTAAAGTTAATGTTTCTCTTTTCTTTAGTAATTGTTTTAATGTTTTTCCTTCTATATATTCCATTACAATATAGTATTGTCCGTCTTCTTCTCCTACATCATATACTTCTACTATATTTGGATGTGATAGATTAGATACGGATAAGGCTTCTCTTTGAAATCTTCTAATAAATTTTTCATCATTAGATAGGTCTCCACGTAATACTTTTATTGCAACTTTTCTATCTAGTATAGTGTCATTTGCTAGATATACGTTAGCCATTCCACCTTCGCCAATTGTTTTAATGATTTCATATCTGTCATTAATCTTTTGCCCCTTTGTTAGCATTATATTTCACCACTTTCTTTTTTTAAATATGCAATTGATATGTTGTCGTGCCCTCCACGCATATTTGCTTTATTTATTAATTTTAAAACGACTTCTTCGATAGATAATTTGCTGTTTAGAACTTTTTCTATTTGTTCATTAGTTAGCATATTTGTTAATCCATCACTGCATAAAAATAATCCTTTTACAGATGTATCAACATCAAAAATATCTATGTCAATTGGGTTATTGGCTCCGAGAGCTCGCATTAATACATTTTTTCTTGGATGGTATTTTGCTTCTTCTTCGGTTAGTTCTCCCGTTGATACGAGTAAATTTACTAATGTATGGTCTTTTGTTACTTTGTGTAACTGTTCATTTTTGATGACAAATCCAGAACTATCGCCTATATTTCCATATAATATGTAATCGTCTGTTTTGATTGCTATTACTAACGTTGTTCCCATTCCTTTGCTTTCTTGATTTTTGTCAGTATATTCAAATATTTTATGATTAATATCTTGTACTGTATTTCTCATCCATTCTATGGCATCTTCTTTTTTGCCAAGGCTTTCTATTGATTCAAACTTATTTGTTATGGTATCTATAGCAATTTTTGATGCTATTTCTCCAGCTTTATGTCCTCCCATTCCATCAGCTACGGCTAGAACAAATTCATTATTTGTATTATTTAATATTATAACATTATCTTCGTTATGATCTCTAACTTTTCCGGGATCTGTAAAATAAAATGTTTGCATACTTCCTCCTAATCATGTTGGTGGTTAGCTCGTAGTTGTCCGCAGGCAGCATCAACTTTTCCACCAAACTCTTTTCTTATTGTTACATTGATTCCATTCTTCTTAAGTATATCATAAAATGATAATATTTGCATCTTTTTTGTGCGTTTGAATTCAATATTTTCTGTTTCATTGTATGGAATTAAATTTACATAACAATTCATACCTTTTAGAATGTTTGCTAATTCTATAGCACATTCTTTAGTATCATTTATTCCTTCTAACATAATATATTCGAAAGTTACTCTTCTATTTGTTTTTGCTATATATTTTTTTAAGACATTTAGTAACTCTTCTAATTTATATACTTTACTTATTGGCATTATTTTATTTCTTATTTTGTCATTTGGAGCATGTAGTGATATAGCTAGATTTACTTGGTTGAAATCATTCATAAATGTTTCAATTTTTGGAACTATACCACAAGTAGATACGGTAATGTGTCTTGATCCTATGTCTAATCCTTTTGGATGATTAATTATTCTTATAAAATTCATGACATTTTCGTAATTATCAAATGGTTCTCCTATTCCCATTACAACGACATGTGATATTCTTTGTTTTATGTCTTCTTCAATTAATAGTATTTGTTCTACTATTTCATATGTTTCAAGATTTCTTTCTTTTTTTAATCTTCCACTTTCACAAAAAGCACAGCCCATATTACATCCGACTTGACTAGAGACACAGATGCTTATGCCATAGTCATGATACATTAGAACAGATTCTATTCTTTTATGATCTTTTAGTTCAAAAAGGTACTTTTTAACGTTAACATCTTCTTGTTTTAATACTAATTTTATAAAAGAAAAGTCAAAGTCTTCCAATAATTTTTCTTTTATTTTATTTGGTATATTAGGCATTTGTGTTAGGTCAGTAATTTTTTTCTTATATAAAAATTCATATAGTTGAGTTGCTCTATATTTTTTGTCATTAATGTTGATAAAATAGTTTTCTAATTCATTATAAGTTATTCCATATATATTTTTCATTGTTCCACCTATAATTATTATATCATGTATATTGTTAAATTTAAAATAAATTTGTATATAAAAAAGAGGCTTATTTTGCCTCTACGATTAACTTTATAGCTGTTCTTTCATCACCATCTATTACTATATCTGTAAAAGCTGGTATACATACTAGATTTTTACCAGATGGTGCTACAAATCCTCTTGCTATAGCTATTGCTTTTATAGCTTGATTTAATGCACCAGCTCCAATAGCTTGGATTTCTACACTGTTTTTTTCTCTAAAAACATTTGCTAGTGCTCCTGCTACTGAATTAGGATTTGATTTAGTTCCTACTTTAAGTGTTTCCATTGTTTTCCGTCCTTTCAATTTATTATATGAGGATATATGGAAAAAAGAACAGTTTATTTTAATATCCAGGCTGTTCTTATAAAGTCTTGTCCTTCTTTTAATGGTTCACATGGAGAATTTATTAACTTGTTATTAATAACTAAGGTTGTTGATGATCCTCCATCCATATTTATGGCATTATATGCGCCATATCTTTGTAAAATTATTAATAGATCATTTAGATATACACCACCTCTTCCTTTAAACGATAGGTCTTGTCCATATCCATTTACTACGAGAAATAGTATGATACCATCTTTTCTTTGTGCTATTACAGTTCTTGGGTTCATTCCTGATCCTCCGGTACCTACAATTTTGATTGGATTACCATTTACTATTAGTGCTGGTCCAAAACTTAGAGCTTCTTTTATTTTCTTTTCTTTTAAATCTTTTACTGATAGTTCTCCTGATATAAGTATTCCATCTTCGTTTATAGCGGCACTTGCATATACATTATTGCTTCTTGCATATATAACATTACCATTTTGTACTATTAATCCTTCTGGATAACCATCAGCCCAACTATAACCACCGCCATTTATGGCTACGATAGCATCATTTTCTTTAGCTATTTCTGTTAGTATTTGTCCTCTATTTAGATTATTAGCTATGGCGGTATGTACTCTTTTTGGCTCATATATGGCTACTAGATAACAATTAAATTCTTTATATTTAAATTCGATTAGTTTATATAATTCATCTTCTTCTCTATCTAATATTTGTTTTTCATATATTGAGCTATAATTATCTGTTTCTATTGTTCCTATAGTTATGTCATTAACGTTAGTACTTTCTTCAAGTAATATATAGTAATTACTATTCATGACTTTTTCTATGGTATCATCTGAGTAGAAGATGTGTGCTAAGTATTTATGATTCATAGTATTCATGGAAGTTGTTATCCAAAAGACTCTTGCTTTATCGTATGGACCATATACTAATAAAAAGCAAAATACAATAATAATATCTAATATAATAAATAACTTTGTTATAAACTTCATATTTACTCCTCCAAGAGATAAGGGTCGGCACTAGTACCAGAACCACTTGTTATGGTAATATTACTTTTTATACATATACTTGGTTTTAAATAGTGTAAATTATCTTTGTTATCTAAAAATAATCTTCCTAAGGTATTTGTTGTATATATAAGTGAATTGTTATTATAATTACTTAACCATATATCACTATCATCTGTTATAAATAATTCTGTTACACTTGGTAATCCAATATAAGAGTATTCTTTTTTATTATATATTTCCTTGTAATCATAATTGTTATCTTTGTTGTAGTTACCTCCATAGAAAGGACATTTTACTATATTGTTTTTTTCTAATTTATTTAATAGTACATTATTTAAGTATTGATTAATATTGTTATAGTTTACTTTTGTGTTTTCTAAATGATATGCTAGGGTTAATTTTATATAATCATCATTTTTTTCAATTATTCTAAATAAATTATCATTATATTTAATATAACTTCCAATATTTTTGTGATTTAATATAACACTATTGTCATTTTCAATGATATATGGATTATCTTTTGTTCCATCTCCTTTATATAATGGGGTATTAATATCTAAAACGATGCTTGGTCTTACGCCATAGCTGTGATAACCGGTATCATCATTTGTTTCATCATTTATGCCACCTTTATCAAAAATATACCATACATTATTTTCACTGGCATTAATTGTCCAAAAGTAATTATTATTATTTAGATAAGATTCAATTCCACCTGCTTTTAAATATTCTTCTATGGAGATAAGGCCTACATAATCATTTAATGTATCGTTACATGTTTGATTATCTTTAGTAACTATATCTGTGCACCATGAATGTTTAATAAGATAATTTTTATAGTTATTTAAGGAATTTAAAAATATTCCAGAATGTTCTTTGTCTGTTATGTTTAGCCAGTTATATATATAAGAATTTTTATAATTATTTTCTGTTGACCATACCATAGATGTTTGTATATCTTCAGTGATTAGTTTTATACCATTATCATTAAAACTAATAATTCTCCATAATCTTGCAGAATAATATAGGTAGTTATCAGTTACTTTTCCTTTATAATAGTAATTATTATCTATTTTGTATAGTCCACTATTATTATATGTAATTGGTTTGTTTTTTAGGGTTTCATATAAATTATTTGTAGTTAAAAAAGATTGTTTATGTTCTAATCTATAGTAATGAATTAATTTATAAGAATATATTGAACATATTATAAAAATAGTTAATATATTAAAAAAAATAAATTTTTTTTCCCAATCTTTCATTGGCTTTTTTTCTCTATTCTTTTTATTCTTTTTCATTGTTACCACCTAGGATAATTATATCAAAATAATATTTAATTGTCAGTAGTTATTTAAAAGAAAAAATAACTATGTTGAAAGTTATTTGTGTTTATGTTAATTAAAATATATTATAATTCCTAACAAAGTGAGAACAATGCCTCCGAGTAATTTAGAGTATTCGCCAATTTTGTTGTTAATTATATTGCCAATTTCTAATCCTGTGAATGTAAAAATAAAAGCACATATTGAGAATGTTAGAGCATCTATTATATAGATATTGTTGATGGCTGATAATCCGATTCCTACGCTTAGGGCGTCTAAGCTAACTGTAAGTCCAAATAGTAGTATTCCTGTAATTGAAGTGGTAAGTTTACTATCATCTTTTTTAAATCCAGATATGATTAATTCTATACCTATAAATATTAGTATTATGGAGGAGATAGTATTAATATCTAGGGGGATATTTTTTATAATAAAATTTCCAAAATATACTCCAATTAGAGGCATAATAAAGTGATATATACCTACGGTAATGGACATAAATAATTTCTTTTTTTGATTTATTCCTTGCATACCAAAAGCTAATGATAAAGAAAATGCATCCATACTTAGGCTAATAGCTATAAGTAGAATAATAATATAAGAATTCACAAAATCACCTAATTAATAATATTAGGTTTTTAACTATTTTAGAATATATCTTTTATTATTTTATGAATAATAGACTTATATTGGTGATTATCATTCTTTTCAATTAAGCATAAATTAGGAAACATAACGCACCACCAATTATCTCCTTTTGCTTCACCAATAGATACGACAAGTGATTCATAATATCCTTCTTCATATGTATGTCCTTTAAATTGTTTTGCTGGAAAATAGTTGTATCCAAAGTTAATATTGTAATCCATTTTATAATTATTGTTTGAAAATATATTATTTATATTATTATCAATATTATTTAAATTGTTGTTGATTATTTCTCGTACATCATCTATATTGTTTGTTTTACTTATCATATTTAAAACATCTTTTTCTAAATATTCTTTAACTTTGTTTTTAATATATACATCTTCTGTATTATTACTATTTGGTATTACTCTCATTCTGATAGATTCATTGGGGATAATTTCATTATTATTTGTTATATTAACGATATTTATGATAATTAGAACTACCAAGGTATAGTATACTAGTTTTTTCATGTTGATTATTCCTTTCTAGTATAATTATGTGGTGTAGTTATTTTTTTTAAACAAAAAAGATGCAAATAGTACATCTTTAATTTAAAATAGTATTTGATATAAATATAAATCTATCTTTTTGAGAGTAATCTTGTTCTAATTTTATATAGGAGTTTGGTAAATATTTTTTTATTATATTTTCGATGTCTTGGTATTGTTTGTAACCAATTTCAAAGGCAATTAGATATGTTTCATTTAAATAACTACTGATATTTTTTAAAATTTCTTCATAAAAGTATAATCCATTATTGTCTGCAAATAGGGCTTTGTGTGGTTCGTTATTTTTGACTATATCCATAATATCTTCTGTATAACTGATATATGGTGGATTACTGATAATAATATCAAAAGTGTTATTAATATTAGTAAATAAATCACTTCTATAGAAATTAATTTCAACATTGTTTAATGCAGCATTTTCTTTGGCAAGATCTAGTGCTTCAGAAGATATATCAATACCTGTAATGTTGGCATTTAACTCTTTTTTTAAACTAATTGCTATACATCCAGAACCTGTTCCAATATCTAAAATATCTATTTTTTTATGGAATATTTTTCTGGCATATTTTATAGTTTTATCTACTAGGAGTTCTGTCTCAAATCTTGGTATTAAGACTCTTTTGTCTACTTTTATTATATTACCCATAAAATCTTGATTGCCTATAATATATTGAATTGGTTCATTATTAATTAATCTATTTATATCTTCATCTAAAGAATTTGTTCCTTTATATTTTATGATATAATCTAATTTTTTTGGATCTATATTGTGTTTATTTAGTTTTTTATAATAATCGTTTTTATTCATTGTTTTCTAGTTCTATTCTTTGATTTTCTGTTATAAGAGCTTCAATAATTATACCAAGATCTCCAGCCATTATTCTGTCTAGATTCATAGAAGTAAAACCAATTCTGTGATCTGTTACTCTATTTTGTGGATAGTTGTATGTTCTTATTTTTTCACTTCTATCGCCAGTTCCTATTTTGTTACGTCTTTCTTGGGCATTTTTTTCTTCTTGTTCTCTAAGTTTTAGATCATATAATCTGGTTTTTAAAATTTTAAAGGCCATTTCTTTGTTTTTTATTTGACTTCTTTCTGTTTGTGAGTATACCATGATACCTGTAGGAATATGAGTTAATCTAACGGCAGAATCAGTTGTATTTACTCCTTGTCCACCACATCCACTACTTCTAGTTATATCTATTCTAACTTCACTTTCATCTAGTTCATAATCAAATTCTTCAGCTTCTGGCATTACTAGAACTGTTGAGGTTGATGTATGTACTCTTCCTTGTGATTCTGTTTCTGGTACTCTTTGTACTCGGTGAGCACCACTTTCATATTTTAATTTGGAATATGCTCCTTCTCCTTTTACCATAAATTCTATTTGGGCATATCCCCCAGCACTACCAGGTATTGAGTTTAATACTTCTATTTTAAAGCCTTGATTGTTAGCATAATGAGTATACATATCAAATAGGTCACCAGCAAAGATATTGGCTTCGTCTCCTCCGGCGGCTCCTCTTATTTCAACGATAACATTTTTTTCGTCGTTAGGGTCGTGTGGAAGTAATAAAATTTCTAGTTTTTTTTCTGTTTCTTCTTTTAAATTATGTAATCTTTCTAATTCTTCATGAGCAAATTCTATCATATCATGATCTTTTTCCATCTCTTTTGCAGTATTAATATCTTCTAGTATTTGTAAATATTTATGATATATTTCTACTGTTTCACTTAAGGCTCTTTGTTCTTTAGATAATGAAGTCATTTTTTTTATGTCTGATATAACATCTTCATGAGTTAATTGTTCAGTAATTTCATTATATTTTTTTTCTATATTTTCTAATCGTGTTATCATACAAAAATGTCCTTTCTTTTTAATTTTTTTCTTTAAAATTATAACATACTATTTGGGTATTTACAACTGTTAATAGGGGGACTAGATTATACTTCTTCTATTATTTTTTTAAGAACAAGTGCTATTTTTTGGGAACTTATATCTAAAAATTCTTCATAGGTAATAATATTATTATTATTTGGTACATCAGAGATACATCTTATGACTAGAAATGGAATATGGCATAGATGACAAACTTGTGCAATGGAAGCTCCTTCCATTTCTACACATAAAGCTTCAAATTCATTGGCTATTTTATTACTTTGTTTTTTATCTGTACAAAATATATCACCAGAGGCAATTGTTCCTGTGTAAAAAGTGTAGTTATTATTTTTTAATATTTTTTTTGATAAATTTACTAGATGATTATCAGAATTTATATATATTCCAACATTTGGGATATAACCTAGTTTATGATTAAATGCAGTGATATCAAAATCATGTTGAACTAATTTTTCTCCAATAATTATATCTCCAACTTTAAGTGTGCTATTAATACCACCAGCTACACCAATATTTATTGCTATATCTACTTTATAATGGTCAATTAATATTTGGCAAGTTCTTGCAGAATTAACTTTTCCAACTCCGCTTACTGTGAAGATACATTGGTTATTATTAAAAGTTCCTTCATATAAATGTAAATCAAATATGCTTTCTTCTTTATCTATATGAATATGTTCTTTAAAAGCATTTATTTCTTCTTCCATTGCAAAAATGATACCAATTTTTTTCATGATTCCTCCTTTTGAATAGTTATATTGTAGTATATATTTATGATTTTTACAATAAATATTTTTTGTTTTAAATTGAACAATTATTTGCTATAATTAAAATGGGTGATGTATATGGATCGAATAGTATTACATGTTGACGTTAATAATGCTTTTTTGTCTTGGACTGCTTGTTATATGTTAAGACAAGGAAGTAGGATAGATATTCGAGATAGATATGCTGTTATTGGTGGTGATGAGAGTAAAAGGAAGGGAATTGTTCTTGCTAAGAGTAATCTATGTAAAAGTAGGGGAGTTATAACTGGAGAACCTATTTACTATGCTAAGAGAAAATGTCCATATTTGGAAGTATATTCTCCTAATACTAAGATATATAAATATTATTCAGATATGATGTATAATTATTTAAAATCTTATTCTGATGATATAGAAAGATATTCAATTGATGAGTGCTTTATAGAAATTTCTGGGTTTAGGGATCCTGTTAAATTGGCATATACTATAAAAGAAGATATAAAAAAGAAATTTGGGTTTACTGTAAATGTTGGTGTTGGTAATAATAAATTGTTAGCAAAAATGGCTTCTGATTTTGAAAAGCCAGATAAAGTTCATACTCTTTTTTATGATGAAATTGAAAAGAAGATGTGGCCGTTAGATATTGAAAATTTATTTATGATAGGAAAGTCATATTCTAAGAAATTAAGAAATCTTAATATAAATACAATATATGATTTGGCACATAGTGATGAGAATATGTTAAAGATATATTTTAAAAGTATGGGTATAAAAATGTTTGAATATGCTAATGGTATAGATAATTCTAAAGTGGAGTCAGATTATGGATTGCCTAAGAGTATATCTACTTCAGAAGTATTACCTTATGATTATGGTGATAGAGAAAAAATATATAAAGTCATAAAGGACTTATCAATGCAAACTGGTAAGAAGTTACGTGAGAAAAATATGTATGCTTCCTTGGTTCATATTGGTATTAAATATAATGATTTTTCTAAAGTTAGTAAACAAGTTAGTTTGAATAATTATATTTCTAGTGATATAGATATATATAATTATGCTGTTACTTTGTTTGATAAATTATGGGTAGATGAAGATAAAAAGGTGAGGGGATTAGCTGTTGGTGTTGCAAATCTTTCAGAGACATATATAGAACAATTGGATTTGTTTAATGTTAATAATAATAAAAAAAACAATGTTAAAGTTCAAAAAACAATTGATGAAATAAGAAAAAAGTATGGTGATAATTCTATTATTTATGCTGATGACATAAAGAATTAACCATACTTTTTTTTAATACTTTTTTATGTGGTTTAAATATATAATAAGAGTATTTTTCTTTGTCTTCTATATATGTATATGTTACATTTAAATATATACAAATATTATCTAATAATCCTAATAATCTAAGTCTATTTATATCTAAGAAACCATCATCAAAATCACTATAGTATTGTTCTTCTATATAAAATTCTTGATTATTATTATTTTTTATTTTGTTTTCAATTATTATTTTTACTTTGCTGATAAGTTCAATTGTTTTTTTGTCCATTATTAATTATTCCTTTCAAAATTTCTTTATATACACTTATATAATCTAATTTGAGGCTTTTAATAATATCTTCTTTGTTTCCATGTGTAACATATTTATCTTCAATGCCAAATGTTTTTATAGTTCCATTATAGTTATTATCATTACATACGTTTACTAAGTATGCTCCTAGTGAATTAATGATAGCAGATTCTTCATATACAAAGATATGGGTATATTGTTTTCTTATATTTGAAAACATTTTTGTATCAATTGGTTTTATATATCTAGCATTTACTATACCTATGTCAATGTTATTTTCTAAAAGTTTTTTTCTTATTTGATATGCTCTATTTATAAAGTCTCCATAAGTTATTATAACATATTTTTTTCCTTTTTCTAGTACAGACCATGAGCCAATTGGTATTATTTGATATTTTTCTTCTTTGTATTCTAATCTTTCTTTGGAGTATCTTATAACAAATGGTTTGTTTGATAAATATGCTGTATACAAAAGATTACCAGCTTCAATACTGTCTTTGGGACAAGATATTACAATATTTGGAATAGGTAGTAGGAATGTAATATCATATATTCCTTGATGTGTATCACCATCTTCTCCAACAATACCAGCTCTGTCTATACCTATAATAACATGACTATTCATTCTGGCTATATCATGTATTATTTCATCATATCCTCTTTGTAAAAATGTGGAATAAACGGATATAAAAGGTATTTTTCCATTAAGTGCTAATCCATTAGCTAATAGTAGGGCATGTTCTTCGGCCATTCCTGCATCAATAAAATTATTTGGAAATAGTTCTTTAAACTTAGTAAGTTTACTACCTACTTCCATGGCTGGAGTGATAGCCACGATGTCTTTATCTTTTTTTGTTAAATTAATTAAGTGATTACTTATAACTTCACTCCATGTTGGTAGAGTATATTCTTTTTTTGGTTTTCCTGTCTTTTTATCAAAAGGTCCAACTCCGTGCCATAATCCTGTTTTGTCAGAAAAAGCTGGTTTGTATCCTTTTCCTTTCTCCGTAATAACGTGTATTAAAACAGGTTCTTTCTCTTTTTTGGCCATATTTAAATATGTTAATAATTCGTGGTAATCATGTCCGTTTATTGGACCATAATATTTTATACCTAATTCTTCAAAAAAGTATCCATCTTTTAAATATAATTTTTTAAAAGATTTTTTTATATTAGTAATTCCATTATTTATTGTTTTACCTATAATGGGAATGTTTTTTAATACTCTTTTTGTGCTTTTTTTAGCATTATTGTATCCATTGTTTGCTCTTATTCTATCTAAACTATTGTGTATTGCTCCAACATTTTTAGAAATACTCATTTCATTATCATTTAAAATAATAATTACTTTCTTTTTGGTATCACCAATTTGATTCATTGCTTCATAAGCTAAACCATTTCCTATAGAACCATCTCCGATTATAGCAATAATATCATAGTTTTGATTATTCATATCGCGACTAATTGCCATACCTAGAGCAGTTCCTAGTGAAGTAGAAGAATGTCCTGCTTCATAGTTGTCATATTTAGATTCACTCATTTTTTGGAATCCTGAGAGACCATTTGTTTGTCTTAGTGTGTTAAATAAGGAAGCTCTACCTGTAAGAATTTTATGAGTATAGCATTGGTGTGATACGTCAAACAATATTTTATCTTTATCAGCATCAAAAACTTTATGTATGGCAATTGTTAAATCAACAATACCTAAGTTTGATGATAAGTGACCACCTGTATTACTAACACTATCAATAATAAATTCTCTGATGTCATTTGATAAATCTTCTAATTCTTTAATTTTCATTTTTTTAAGAAATTTAGTATTTTTGATATTATTAATGTTCATATTTACCTCTTGTAATTAAGTAATAATTGTTTATCTTCATTATTTATTCTATAACTATCTCTACATTTTGATATAGCTTTATTGATGACAAAGGAATTTAATTTACTATCTTTTAAATAATTAAGAGTTTTTTCTCTTTGATAAATAAATAATTCACATAGTAACCAGGCCATAATCATATTTATATAGTATTCATTTTCATTATATAGTTTATCTAAAATGGCAAAAATTTTATCTGTATAATTACAATCTTTAACAAAAGAAAATAATATTTTAATTCCTATTCTTCTTACAAATGTTTCTTTTGATTTTATATATTCTAAAGAAATATTATAGTATTCTTCTTTATTGACATTATTAAAATTAAGTACATCACAAGAAGCCCAATTGTCTATTTTCCTACTATAAATATCTAAATAATATTTTTTGTTATTTTTAATCTTGTTAATAATATTAGCAATAATTATTGTACTTTCATAATAATCAAGTGGCATAAAAGAAAGAAATTCTATGTAATTACCTTTGTATATTTCATTAGCTATTTTTTTTATAATAGGTGTTTTAATGGCTAATACTTTCATATTAGTATTTACTATTCTTTTAGTCCATTCAATTTTATTTTCATTTTTTAATGATTCTAAATATAAATTAAAAGTATTGATATCGTTTTTTGACCAGTTTTTTCTTGTTAATTCCATAATATCACCAAAACTATAATATCATAACTATAGATAAATAACTATTATTTTGCTAAATAATTTATAGTATTATATTTATTCCAATTTTCTTGAATATTAATTTTATTTCTTTCTATAGCTATAATATTATTGTGTATAGTCTGTTTTTCTTTCTTTAATTTTGCTAAAAGATGTTTCTTTTCAATTAATGTATTTTCTAAATTATGTAGAGAATTATTTTTTTTGATAAGTATTTTATTTTTTATATGAATTAAAGTATCGGGTAAATATATTATTAATAAAAGTATATTTACAGAGATCATTTTGTTAAATGTTAAGTAATTATTTCCTTTACTTATATATACATATATCATTACTAATAAATTTATAGTTATTACTAATAGAAGTCTTGTTAAGATAATTTTTATAATACTAAGTTTAAAGTTTTTAATATCAATAATAGTATTTTCTAATTCTGAAATTTCTTTTGTAACTTGAGCTTCACTTCTTGATATACTTTCTAATTTTCCTTTATTTTTTTTACAAATGTTTTTTAATATTTCTTGTTTTTTATTCATTATGTTCCATCCTATCTTATAGCGCGCAAATATAATAATATCACCTGATAAAAGAAGAAGTCAATTTTGAATAATTAATTTTACATAAGTTTGTCATATTGTGTTATATGTGTATCAACAGAGTTGTTGATACGCTATTTTTGTCAAATGGTGTTTTCTATGGAGTCTTATGAATATACTTTTTATTTAATATAATAATAGTTTTTTTATAGAATAGTTTACATTTCAAATATAATTGATATAATGTATTTAGAGTTAGGAGATAAAGTTAAATTATTAAGAAATAGAGGGAATGTTTAGGATAATTAAATTTATCCCAAGTAAAAATGCAAAACCAATAAAAAAATAGTTTATACATTTAAGATAATCTAAAAGATAAAGTGTTAGATTATAAATATGTAGATAAAACTAAACAAATAGAAAATAAATAAAAAAAGGTGATAATTTATATGAAGGAATTTGAATATAATGAATTTGTTAAAAGATATAATAAATTTAAAAAAAATAATTTACCAACTCCATTTTGGGATAGTGAAAGGCAAACTTTAGAATATGTATATTTTGATAATAAAAAAGAAAAGTATAATTTAAATGTATATTCAAAACTTTCTGATGCTTTAGGAGATATTACTTCTATAGGATTTTATTATTCTTTTACATCTAAACATATTATAGAAGAAAAAGATAATGGTAAATTAATTAAAAAAACGGTTGTTGGTCATGGTCATGCTCATTCTTTTGAAGAAGTAGTGGAAGCACTTTATTATTCACCACAATCTTTTAATATATCAAAAGATGAGGAAAAGTATTATAGTAGTCAAGAATTAGAATATCTTAAAAGAGTTCAAAAATATTTATTATTTATTGGAATGAAAGATTTAGAAAATCAAAAGGTTCCTATTAGTAGATTTAGAAATAAAATATATTCTAAATATGAAAATGCTTTAATATATAAGTTTAATGATAATGATTTAAGTGAGATAATGAGAGGTATAAGAAATTTTAAAACAATAGATTGGTATCCAGAATATTCAGGTAATAGAAAATATAAACCAAAGGAATATCAAGCATTAATAGTTGATAAAGAAGATAACTTTAAAATGTTTGTGGAATTTACTTATGAAGAAGTGAAACTTTATAAAGATATAAAAAATATATATAAAAGAAATGATTTAAAAGATAATGATAAGATTATAGTAGTATATTTTAAAATATTAGAAATATTTAATAATTAATAAGAAAAATTTATATAATAAATAATTGAAGAAATAATAGGGAAGATAAATTAGAAAAATATTTTAAAAGTATAAATTTTTATGAAAAAGAAGACTATCATACTAGGTGATAGCACATATTAAGAAGAAAAATATGGATAATTATAAATGTTTAGTAGTAAATAAAGATTTAATTATATTAAAACAGATTTTGAAGAGTTTCCTAATAGAGAAAAGGTTTTAGTAAACTATTATGGTAAAGAGATATAAATATATAAGTAATAAATAATGTTAAAGAATATGAAGTGATTCTTAACTTTTTAAAAAGTGAATTGTCTTTTGAAAGATTAAATGGAAAATAAACAGACATTATTATTGATATGCTAGTAGATAAAGGAATAATATGATAAAAGAATGATATTATAGTTATGAATCTGGTTCTTTTCAAAAATGCAAATTGAATTTTATTGTTATATTGTAGACAACCCCCTAGATTTTTCTAGGGGCTATGTTTTCGGTCGGATTAAATTTTTTTTAAAACAATTCTAATTGTTCAAATTTTTGTCCGCAACTAGTCAGTATTAGTTCTTTAATAGTTTCATATGATTTTGCAAATGAATTGGGTATTTCTAAAAGAGTGATACCTTTTTCTTTACATATTTGTGATTTTCTTGCATCACATTTTTCTCTATCTATATTGCCAAAATGTTCTCCACCTTGTAACTCAATTGCGATTTTAGGAATTAAATTAATACCTTCTATTTGATATAAAACAATATCAAATTCTAATCTTGATTTTGCAATAATAGGGTCATTTGGGAACATATAATTTAACTTAACATTTCTTTTTGCTTGGAATATGTTGTTAACACTACAAAAATGTGATAATGTTTGGAAAAACATATCTTCTGATTTGCTTCCGTTTGAATTACCGATTTGAATAGTATATGATTCGTTTGGTAACACTTCTGATTGTCCATTGTCTGCAACATATTTAACTAAATTATATAAATCATCTTTTTTGTCTGTTGATAACTTGTCTAATGCTTCTACATCTGATACGACTATCAGGTTCTTTTTTGCTCTTGTTACAGCGACATTTGTGATTTCAGAATTATTTTTAATCCAGTCAAATGTTTTCTTGCTAGTTTTTGGGGATATTGATGATGAAATAATAATTGTATTTTTTTCGGCACCTTGAACTTGGTGAATTGTACCACAAGTTATATCATTAATATTATTTTCCTTTAGCATAGAATTAATTAGAATTTGTTGATTTTTAAATGGAGTGATAATAGCAGTATCTTTTAATTCATTTCTTTTAATGTAGTCTATTATTGCTTTGGCTTCTTCATAGTTTTCGTTTCTTAATTTAGAATTAATGTTTTTAACGTTAAGTAGGTATAGATTTCCTTCATCAGATAAGTATTCAAGATTTAACTTACCATTATAGAAGCGTTTGTTTGAAAAATCTATTATTTTCTTTCCACATCTATAATGGTAAGTAAGCATAATATCTTTTGAAATATTATCGTGTTTCCTCATAACGTCTAATATTGAATATTTACTATAATCATAATCGTTTGATATTAAGTATTCTTTTTTTAAATAATCATTAATAATATCTTCTAGTACAACAACAGGTTTTAATTGATTTGTATCTCCAACTAATAATAGTTGTTTTGCTCTTGCGATGGGAAGTAGGGCAGTGGCACAATTGCATTGACCGGCTTCATCCATTATTACTAAATCAAATGTGTGATTGGCAGTTCCTAACCTTGCTGATGAAATATTTGTTGTAATAATTATCGGAAATACATTCTCTAATAATTTAATATTATCATCGTTAGTACACCATTTATTAAAAGCAGTAATTCTGTCGTTATCATCTTTAATCTTGCATATGTTTATTAATTCAGAATAACGGGGTGCTTTAAGTTTTTTTATATATTTAATTGATTCAAAATACATATATTGTTTGAATCTTCTATCTTCTGATACAGATGTTACAAGTTTTAAAACATCTTGATTTGATATAATAGGTATTTGTTTGTATTCGTTTGTTAAAATTTCAATTTGTTTTTTGACGTTTTGATATAAATGGTTAGAAGGATTGTTGATTGAGTCGAGCAATTTTTGGGCACTTTCAATTCTTGATTTTAATTCCTTCTTGTTTTCGTATGTTTCTAAATAAACAAGAAGATTCTTATTTTCTTCAGTTGTTTTATTTTTAATTTTATTTATTTTTTCTTCGTCTGGTTCCATTTTTGATTCAAAACAGTATAAATCTAATATTCTTAAGGTAGATTTAGCAACTTCACTACGGTTTCCTAACCTTATATATGGAAAAGGCACATCATCATCTTCTTTATATGAAAACTTTAATTTTTCTAATATCCCATTTATGGGTTTATTATTTGATGAACATATAAGTGTAGTTCTTGAATTGAAGAATGCACTTAATATAACATTTAGGATAGTTTGAGTTTTTCCAGTTCCTGGGGGACCTTGTACGTATGTAATGGGGTATTTCATACTATTATATATAACTCTCATTTGATCTATATTAACTTTATTATCATATATGACGATTGATGGTTCTTTTCTTTTGGTTCCAAATCTATTTGTATTGCCAAAGAATGCTTTTAATGGATAATCAAGATTACCATTTTCAATCTTTTCTTCAATAGTGTTATAAGTAGGGGCTAAAATAGCACTGATGTTTCTTTGTAGAATTAAAAATTCAGGTAATTGGTTAATTATTTCACCGTCTCTAAGATTTACTCTAATTAATTCTGTATATTCGTTTAAATATTGATCCAGATGATTAGCAATATTATTTGTAAATTCTTGAGGATCTATATCTATATACGAACTTAAAGAATGTCTTTTATCCTTTATTAAGAAACTCTGATTAACTCTTGGTATGTCATTAATTGAAAGTTTTTTGTTCGATGGATTAAATCTTACATCATAATATAAAACAATATATTTTTTATTATTATCATCTATAGACAAGAATGAAAGAACAAGATAATTAATTTCGTCGTACAGCTTTTTTTCATCATAATTTTTAATATAATTTAAAACTTGTTTTTCTTGTTCTTCATTTAAAACTATTTGTTTCTTTTTTAATAGAACATCTTTATCTATCCCAGATATTAAAAATGTGTCTTTTTGAAAAGGGTCATTATCTAATTCGTTACATTTAAGATAATATCTTAAAATATTATTATTAAATGATTCATATTTTAACCATTTGGCATCTTCATGATTTTTTTCAATCTTATTAATTAACGCTATAGGAGTTTCGTATGTTGTAAATTCAAGTAATTTTGCAGAAAGAATATTATCAAATTTAATAATTGCATCTAAACTATTAAGTGATTTTTGATCATTAAAAATTGAAACATATAAAATTCTTTTTTTAAGATCAATGTCTTTAATGGCAATCCAATAATATGTTATTTCGTTTTGGTTGTTTTTATATGAAATATAAATCCATTTTCCATTTTTAATACCTTCTGATATTACTAATTCTATATTTTTTATACTCATTCACCTCAATATTAATAATATCATATTTTTGCCTATAATCCTATATATTGAATTAAAAAAGAGATTTTAATCATAATTAAGTAATTTAAATATAGTATGGATTTAAAACATAGACAAGCGAATAAAAGAGTGCTAAAAGAAGCTTATGATTTATGAATGAGAGATATGTTGTTGGTGAATGTTAAAGTCAATATAAAAATGTACAAAAAGTTGAAAATAAAAATGTACAAAAAATGTAATGAGAACTGTCGAAGAAAAAGAAAAAATATTAAATGAATATTTTATTTATTATAAATTATTAAAGCAAATAAGTATTGAGTATATAATATTGATTTAAGATTATTAAAAACTTGGAGAAAGAAATATCAAGCAGATGGAATCAATGGTTTAGTTTTTAAAACTGGGAAACATGATAGTTCTATTCGTGGAAGATATAGTAGAAATACATCGGAAGTAGATAAAATAAAATATGAGTTATTACAAAAATAAATTGAGTTAATTGCAATCAAGTAATGAAAGATGGCTGTGTCCAATAGAGAAATTTTAATAAATTTAAATACGGCCAAATAATATTGTTCGAAAAAATGCGTCTAAAAACTTGACATAAATCCAAAATGTATAATTAATAAGTGAATTATTATTCAATTTTGATTACGAATATTGTATAATGATCATATCATATATGTTATAAAGAAGGTGTTTTTTAAAATGGATAACCAAAAAATTGGACAGTATATTAAACAAAAAAGGAAAGAAAAAAATTAACTCAACAACAATTTGGTGATCTTGTTGGTGTAAGTTTTAAAGCAGTATCAAAATGGGAATGTGGAAATTCGATTCCAGATATTTCAATTTTAAAAAAAGTATGTGAAGTATTAGAAATATCTATAGAAGAATTACTAGATGGAAGTGATAAAGAAAATTTATTGGAATCAAACAACAAACAAAAAACATTCTTAATAATTTCAATATTAGTAACTCTTATTATATTAATTTCAATTATACTAACAATTATTTTTTACTCACCTACTAAAAATAAAGACAAAGATTTTAGTAATAGTTTTGATTGTACATTAATAAAAACATATAATATTGATAATATAAATTCAAGTAATGATTCTAATTACTTATATATTACATTTAAAGAATATCAAGTAGAAGGTGTTTATACAATAAAATTACCTAAAACAATCTCTAAAGATTTAGAAATCGGTAAAAACTATGAATTTACTTTTAATACTTATAAGGAATATGTATCAGCTACTCCTACTGAAATATTTGATAAATCAGAATTAATTAATATTGAATATTCTGATAAAGTTGGAATTGAACAAAAAAACGAAATTAACTGCAAATAGAACATATTTCTACTTAAAAGAGAGTTTTTTCTACTACCTGTGGGTAGTTTTTTTTAATATAAAATGTAAAATGTAGTTATAAGTACTTATAATATTTTTTGAAAATGGAGGAATAAAATATGAATTTAAAAAAATTATTTATATTTTCTGCAATTTGCACACTGGCATTTGCTACAAACGTATCTGCTGATACCAAAAAAACTTGTGAAAATTATACAGCAGAAGAATATAACTATATTGTTAAAAACACAGACCCTGTCGATTTAGACACTACTTGTTCAAATGGGACATTATATACAGATGAATATTTACTTCAATTAGAAAATGAATTAGACAAATCTTTAATAAATAGTTCAGTTCAACCAAGATATTATGTAAACAAATTATCAGTTACCAACTATAGACAAGACAACGGTTACTATTGTGGTCCAGCCAATGTTAAACAAGTAGTTCAATATTTAAATGGTTCTTCTGCAAGTCAATCTACTTATGCAAGTTATATGGGAACTAACTCTATCGATGGTACTTATGTATATGCTATTAGAAATGCTTTAAATAATTACACATCACAAAGTTATAGCTATGTACTAGGTTCAAATTATAATGCTTCAAGTTTTTCTACATTAGTAAAAAATAAAATAACTGCAAATAAACCTATTATCTTACATTCAAACACAGGTTCTTTATCAATGTATAATGGAACAAGTCTAGGTCATTATTTAACAGTTAATGGATATACATATACAGCATCTTTTGGTGGTAGCACTGGAATTGACAACATTTATTATGTTGATACTTGGTATGGTAGTTATGGTAATGGTAGTGTTTTAGGTGAACACATGGATACAGCAACAAATGTTTTTAATACTGTTAATTCATCAAGCAGATATATTATTCAATAATAAATATGAAAAAAATAAAATTCAATACAAAAAACATAATAATTATATGTTTCTTGATATTGTTGGTTGCTTTATCATTTGTTATTTTAAATAGAAATGATGAACCTAAATCAAATAATAACTTTGAAGATAATATATATGATTCTTCAAATGACAGTAATAAAAACGTTTCAAACAGTATCACTTTAGAAAATAGTAAATTAAATGAAAAATTAAAAAAATATTTATATAATACTTATGAAGTTTCTATTAATAAAATTAATAATAATTATATTTTTGGAGATGTTCACGATACATCTAAAAATAATGATTTATTTGTGACAAAATACATTTTTAAATATAATTTTATAAATGATGATTTTAAAATTTATGAATTTAATTCCAATTATAGAATATTAAATTATTTTATAATAAATGATACAATATACGCTGCATTAATTTTTAAAAATCCAGAAGATAATATAAGTTATAAATGGTCTATTGTTAAGTTTGAAAATAATTTAAAAAATGGAGAAATTTTAAAAGAGGGAACTATATTAGAGCCTATTTCTACTCCTGTATTTCATTTTTCTAATTCAAATAATACGTTATATGTTGTAACAGTAAATGATACATTTACATCTGAAAATGATATTATAACTAGTAGAAAACAAGATTTAAATATTTATAAAATTGAAAATTCCTCAATTACTACACTTAAAAGTTATGCTGGTGATCATATGAATCAAAAAGGAACTATGTTATGCAGTATATTTGAAGTTCAAATTTATGATGATCAATTACTAATTTGTACTACTGATTTCATAAATACTCAAGATATTAGAACAATAAATTTAAATACTAAAGAAGAAAACAAGATTTTTACAAATAATTTGCATGATGGTTGAATTATTACTAGTTTTCAAAGAAACGAACAAGGAATTTATGTTGGAAAAATTAATTCTTCAAACAGTCAAGCAGGGAAAACAATATTTTTAAACTTTGAAACTAATAAAATTCAAGAAACTGATTCTAGTGCTCTTTATGGAAGAACACCATTCATATCTAACAAAATGTTGTTTCATCATTTAGAAAAATGGAGTATTTATAATGTAAATGATAATAAATTTTATAATGTTCAAATATACGGAAAAGACAAAGACACATATATATATCCTACCTTTTATGTTTTAAATGAAAACACAATACTTTTAAAAGGCACTAATAATCATTTTTATAACGGAATATTAAAATTAAATTAAGGTTATCAATACAATGTGGATAACCTTTTTTAATATGTCGGCATTTCAAAGCCGAATATTACATCACTATATATATTGTTTTTTCTACAAGTATTATTAGTAGAATTACCTTCTATTGTATAAATTATATTATTTTCTTCGATTTTTTCATTAAATAGGAAAGTTCTCCATTTAAGAATATAGGAAAAAGTCGTGTCAGATATATTTTACCATTTACATTAGGTACACTTTTAGGTACACAAATTTAAAAAAAATTAATATTTTCTTAGACAAACTTACTGATAATTATCGTTTTGTCAGTATGATTTAAAAATTTATTAATTTATTTAAAAAATTTAACACATTTTTAAAATATGTTAAAAAAATAGTAAAATTTTAACATATTTATTGTATATGTTAAAAAAATGGTGTAATATTATATATGAGGAGATGATAATATGAAGTTATTGCCATTTAATGATTATGATTTAAAGACACCTAGAATTCTTGAAACGTTAAATGAAGCTTCTAGATCACTGGCAGAATTAAAAGGTTTTGCTAATTCAATTCCTAATCAACATATTTTAATAAATGCTATAACAATTAATGAAGCAAAAGATAGTAGTGCAATTGAAAATATAGTAACAACCCATGATAGTATTTATAAAGTACTAACTGAAAGTGGATATAAAGATGAATCTGCTAAAGAAGTAGTAGATTATAGAAGTGCTATTTGGCGTGGCTTTGAAATCATAAAAGAAAAAGGATTTATTTCAACTAACGTTTTAGTAGAACTTCAAGGAATGATTGAACACAACAAAGCAGGTGTAAGGAAAAATCCTGGAACTAAATTAGTTAATAGTAAAACAGGAGAAGTAATTTATACTCCACCACAAGAAGAAAAAGAAATAAGAGATTTGTTAAAAAATCTTGAGGATTATATTAATAAAAATGATGATGAAGTTGATCCATTAATTAAAATGGCTTTAGTTCATTATCAATTTGAATCTATTCATCCATTCTATGATGGAAATGGAAGAACTGGTAGAATACTAAATGTCTTATATTTGGTATTAAATAATCTTTTAGATAGTCCAATTCTTTATTTAAGTAATTATATTAATAAGAATAAAGAACAATATTATAAATTATTTACTGAGTTTAGAGAAAATGATAACTATGAAGATTGGGTTATATATATTTTAAAAGGAATAGAAGTAACATCTAAAAATACTATTGAATTAATAAAGTTAATTCAAAATGAGATGAAATCATATAAACAAGAATTTATTGAAAAACTTCCTAAGATTTATTCAGATGAATTATTAGATTCTTTATTCTTTGAAGTATATACTAGAATTAATTATATTGAAGATAGATGCGATGTAACAAGACAAACAGCAGCTACATATTTAAATAGTTTAGTAGACGCTGGACTTTTAGAATTTGAAAAAGTTGGTAGAGAAAGTATTTATAAAAATACTAGACTAATTAACTTGTTAAGTAAATTTTAATAATAAAAAATGAAAAACAAGTTCAAATAATAAAAAAATTCTAAAGCAAAACTCATAATGTGTGATATAATAAAAGTAGAATGGAGTGTTATTATGAAGATTAAGATTAACAAAGTGTTTGGAAGACATGATATCGAGTTTGACACAAATACAAGATGTACAATATATATTGGCGAGAACGGTATTGGCAAAAGTACTTCCATGAAAATTATTAGTAATATATTAAATAGAAATTTTGTTGATATTTTAAAATTTGATTTCGATTCAATAGATTTTTTTGATGAACAAGTTCATTATAAAATAAAATACAGTGATTTATATATTGATGTAGATCAAATGAAAAATAAGTTTAAATATGAAATATATGATTATGCTAATGAACAATATGAGAATAATATGAATAATAGCGATTTTGAATATGATCCATATTTAAAACCTTGTTATGATTATTTAGCGAGAAATAGTGATTCATATGATAGGTTGATTAAAAATGTATTTACAGGTAAAAAACTTAAAAAGGACGATGAATATTTATTAAATGAGTGGTTTTTTCAAGTTGGGGAATTCAAATATTTTTTAGAAGATTTAAAAAAGAAGGCTTCATCAAATTTAATTATTGCCCCTATCAAATGCTATGATCATACTGTTTTTAAAAAAAATTCCGATTTAACAAGTTTTATTTGCAAATCATTTGAAAATGTTAATTTCTACTTAAATATGGCAACAGAGTATAATATTCTTAATGATTTAGATGCCAAATTTGTGTTTAATAATATTGATAAAAATATAATTAAAAGTGAAAAAAAGTATCCCAATGAGTCTTTATTTGACTGCATGGATTTTGTAAACGGAATAAATCCTCAAAATATTCCTCTTGAATTACTTACAGCTAATTATAGGAAGGAAAAATTTGTTCCTAAATATGAAGTTAGAAAAATCATAGATGAAAAAACAATTAATTTTTCAGAATTATTATTTAATAAAACATACGATAAAGATATTTTAGAAGAATTTTCACAATTTTATTATGATTTTTTACATAATGATGCTACGTATAGTAATATTGATGATTACGATGCTGTTTATAATGAGTTATTTGCAGGTGAAGATGAATTTATTAATACATATTTTTTAAAACCGTTAATACCTAAGCATTCATATTATTATAATTTAACTGATGAAAGCATGAAAAAACTCCTAAATCAATTTAAAGAAAAATTTTATATCAGAGTAAAAAACGCTTTAAACCCAATAAATGATCTGATTAAAAAATATATAAAAAATAAAAATATACTTGCAACACCAAGTGGAATTGTCATTTCTTTAGAAAAAGATGGGACTCATAATGATTTGGATTTTGATTCTTTATCAGCTGGAGAAAAGAAATTAATAATAATATTTATTATGCATCTTTCATTTAATAAAGTAGATTTTAGTTTAGATGAACCAGAAAATTCATTATCATTAATATGGCAAAAAGATATTGTTTCTGATTTATTAGATAGCAAAACTTATAAGAGAATAATCGTATGTACACAGTCACCGTTTATTGTAAATGATAGATTAAATGAATATGTAGTTTGTTTACCTTTAGAGGATATTTATGAATAGAGACAAATTTAGAGAGATTTTTGATGAAGGATATTTAATGCCACCATATTCATCATATGGATTGTTTATGTTTAATCAATGTAGAAATAATGGTTATAAGTATTATTGTTTTACTGAAGGCAGCACTGATGATGTTTTTTATAAAAATGTAATTGGTTTAGAGTTTTTAAAAAATGATACTTATTTTATTCCTATGCAAAATAGTCAAGAAGCCCCATCAGAGTTTGATATTGGTAAATCTGGAGTTATGAATACTTATAATGATATACGAACAAGAAATAATTTGCTGCATTATTTAGACAGATGTATATTTTTGATAGATCATGATTATGAAGGCGCATTAAGTAGTAAAGTTGTGGTTCCTGAAACATTAAGAGATAACCTTACTATTACTAAATTATATTCGTTTGAAAATTACTTTTTGATAGAAGAAAATATTGATAAAATTTTTAAATTATTTGGTTTGGATGATGTAAATGTGTTTAAACAAAAATTAAATAATTTTGTAGAAGAAATAAGTGAGTATAACCGTTTAAAAAGTGCAATTAATATTTCGTATATGAAAGGTGTAAATTATCGTCCTCCTGTTAACTACAGAAAAAAATATGATTCTAATGAAATTTTTATTTTCGATTTTAATAATGTATATGATTACTATTTTAGAAAAGAATTATTCGATAGAGAACTTAATAATATGAGAACAGCTGTTAATAACTTTGAAAAAGCTAAAGAATATTTCGAAAATGATTCTTTGAAATTTAGAAATAATATAAATTTTGTAAGAGGTCATGATTTGTATAGGTTTCTTCAATACTATTTATGGCAAAGACATAATATTGATATAAGACCAAGAAAAAACAATATAAATTATATAAGAATGATAAATGAATGTAATATAGATATTGATATTAAAAATGGCTTGGGGAAATTAATGAATAAAAAAATAGCTTAGTTGTCTTCTAAGCTATCTATAATACTAACAACATTATCGAGGGCAGTACTAAACATATGTGAATATGTATTCAGTGTTTCCTCGATTTTTGTATGTCCTAAAAATTTAGCTACTAATGTAACATTAGCTCCATTATTAATTAATAGTGATGCACATGAATGTCTGAAGTCATGAAGCCTAATTGGCTTTAAATTAGCAGCTTCAGCAAGTTTGGTTCTTCTATCATATATAGTAGAATCTGCAATCGGTCTTGCATCAGATACTACAAAGAAATCATCGTTAAAGTTGCAATATTCCTTTTTAGACTGCTCGTAGAGCATTTTAAGGTCGTTTAGAAGGACTTTTGTGATAGGAACAATACGATAACTATCTTTTGTCTTTGTGTCCGAAAATTCGAACTTTGTGCGGTTATTTAACTGGGTGATTTGTTTATTAACTGATAATACCTTTTTATCGAAATAAATATCTTTCCAAGTTAACCCTTTTAATTCACCTTTACGTAGACCACAATAATAAAAAATTTCAAATACACATTTCCATCTAAGATCATCTTCATAAGAAATAAACTTTTTAAATTCTTCGTAGTTATAGTAAGACATTTCTTTTCTTCTTTCGTTAGGATCTTGGAACTTTGTCATTTTATTATAAACATTATTAAAATTAAATCCATGCCATTTAACACCAAAGTTAAGTATTGATCTAAGAAATTTATAAATATCATTTTTATACAACGTAAAGATATACCTGCTTTATTTATGTCTCTTTTCCATTGTTCAAATTGCATAATGTTAAAATCTTTGATTTTTACTGGGAAGAAACATTCGATATATTTTTCTTTATAACTATAACCACATAATGTAGTAGCTTTCATTATTTCGTCGTTATGCATTCTAAATTCATCATATAGATCTTTAAATGTCATATTATTATTTTCAACTTTATCAGTAGAAGTAACCATAAACATTCTTTCAGCATCAACTGCTTCTTTCTTAGTTGCAAACTTTTTTGATTTATATTGATCTGGTTTACCAAAAGAATCAGTATAATTTACTTTAAAATACCAACATCTACCATCTTTGGTAGCTTTTTTATCTTTATATATTGGCACAATTTACACGTCCTTTCTTGTGTAAATCCCCAATTAATGATATAATTATATACGAGAAATCTCCAAAATTATATTTATTATAATTATTAAAGTTTACCAGACTTTTTAATTAGGGATTTTTCATTTGATCACTGTTCCAGCAGTGGTCTTTTTTTATATATATTTTCTTTTAACTTGTACAACATTACCAATAATCATTAATGATTTATACTCTGGTGTGTCTTTTAAATAAGTTCTAGGTTGACAATTTTTATTTATATTAAGAGGCATAACCATTATTCCGTCATTAATATTTATTAACTTTCTTATTTTTGCGTAATCACTATCTTTTTCTAATACACAGTAGAAACCATCTTTATCCATTATTTGATTTTCTCTAATAATTAAACAATCATCCTTATGAAATTCAGGATCCATAGAGTTATCATTCATTATCATTCCAAAATATTTCTGATGATTCCTTATCCATTCTGGAGGTATTAACTCTTCATCAATTTTAAAATCATAGTTTAGCGAAATAAAAGGTAAACCAGTTTCTGCAATAATCATGTGATATGTATTATCTAAGCTAACTTTTGAAAAAACATCAATTTTAACTACATCATCATATAAAGCCTCATCATCTTCTTCGGTTATTTCTTCAATTAAATCAGACTTTTTAATATTAAAATAATCAGCAATTAAATTTATTTTTTCAACACGTGGAAATATTCTACCTGTACACCAATCAGTTAGAGTAGTGTAAGGAATATTTAAACCTTCAGCAAGTTGTCTTCTTGAAACTTTTCTTTCTTTCATAATAGCTTTAAGGTTATTTATAAATATGTCTCTACTATTCATATCGTACCTCCTCTAATATAAGTATAACTTAATTTACGAAAAGTTACAAGTAAAATTATGAAACTTTCGTAATTTCTATTTACAATTAAAAATTTTTGTAATATTATTAAAATAGGAAAGAGGTTAAAATAGTGCAGGCTACGTTAAGAGCAGTTCGTGTGCACTTAAATATGAGTATTGATGATGCAGCAAAGAAAATAGGCATACCAACAAGTAGACTAAGAGCAATAGAACAACATAAGACAATGCCTAGAATTCCTTTAATAAAAAAGATGATGCAAGTATATGATGTGGATATTGATAGTATCTTATTTTGTAATAAGGAAGATATAATTAAATGGCATCAATCAAGAGCACGAAGAAAATTTAGATGTAGTAGTAAAGAAGTAAATGAAGTATGTAGTAAATAGAATTTTATATCATGCAGTATCGATATATTTTTTTATAATTTTAAGTTACGAAAATATCGTAATTGAAGAGTCTGGTAAACTTTAATAAAGAAATAAAAGGAGATTGAAAAATGAAAAGCAAAACAATAATTCAAGCAAATGAGATGCTGGAAATACTAAATAAGCAGTGGGCTACTATACAAGATATAATGAAAATAGGTGCGTTAGGTAGAAATAAACCTAGAAACATAAAAAATGAAATAGAAAGAAATATAATAGATCAAGGATTAAAACTTCCTAATAATTTAGTTCCAATGGAAAAGGTAATTGAATACTTTAAAATTAATCTAGATTTTTTAGTAACAATTAATAAATCAAAAAAAGGCGAAATATAATAAAGAAAAATATTATTACTTTATGTTAAAATCTAATTTCTTTGATAGTGATGTAATAAGATATCTACAACAAAAACAAAATGGATATGAAATGATAATCTTATATTTCAAATTAATATTTAAAGCTATAAATAAAGATGGTAAATTAATTAAAAAAATAGGTAAGAAAAATATACCATATACAATAGAAGAATTGTCAATTGAAACAGGACATTCTATAGATTTAGTAAAAGAAAGTATTGATTACTTTTTAGATACTGAAATGATAGAAAAAAGTGGTAATACATACTACATAGAAGATGCATTAGTATTAACAAATCAAACTACAGTAGGTGCAATGGAAATGAGAGAATATCGAGCTAAAAATAGTAGGGATAAATGTAAGAAAATTTGTAAGCCAAAAGGTAAGATAAATATAGATATAAATAATAATAAATTAGAACTTATAACTAATAAAAAAGAATTAATAAAAATAGATTATAGTAAATATCAAGAAATAATAGATTATTTTAATTTTAAAACAAACTCAAAATATGTATTAATAGATGAATATAAAAAATTAATTAATAATATCTTAAATAAATATAAAATTGAAGATATAAAAATAGTAATAGATAAAAAAACTTCAGAATGGATTAATAATCCTAAAATGAGTTCATATCTTAGACCAGAAACATTATTAGGGTCTAAATTTGAAAGATATTTATATCAAAAAAACGAACCTAAAACAATAAAAGATATAACATTAGTAGATATTCAAAAAGCAAAAGAAATAAGGGATAATAAGAAAAATGGATAAATTAGATTTTGCAGAAGGAATGAAAATACTTTATTCTTGTTATCATAAAGATTTAAACAATGATGATTTTATTATATGGTATGAAATGTTAAAAGATATCGAGCCAGATGTATTTAAAAAGACAATAATAGAAATATGTAAAGAAAAATCATTTATGCCCACAGTACACGATATATTAGATAAATCAAAAAATGTTAGTAATAGTTATTATTTATCTATAATTGATAAAATGTATGATGATGGTTATTTTAAAAAGGGATATCAGGAATTAACAGATGAACATGCTAATAGAAATTATGATAAAGCAATAAGATGGATAGAAAAGGGAATAATACCACAATTCTTATTAGATGACATGAATGAATATATTAAATCTAAAACACAAATTAATAAATAAAGAAACTTTAAGGATAAGATCATGTTAAGAACTTGTAACGTATGCGGTGGAATCCATCAAGAAGATAATATGTGCAAAAGAAAATATCCGAGTAAAAAGAATACTAAAGCTAATTCATTTAGAAATACTAATGCTTGGATAAACAAAAGAGAACAAATAAAAAGAAGAGATAAGTATCTCTGCCAAGTATGTTTAAAGAACAACATATATACATATAACAATTTACAAGTTCATCATATAATTTCAATAAATATTGATTATTCAAAAAGATTAGATAGTGATAATTTAATAACATTGTGCACATACCATCATAATCAAGCTGAAAGAGGATTAATAACTAAAGAACAATTATTAGAAATAATAGATCCCCCCCTGGGAGTAAACAATTAAAAATAATATTTTTTTCTACACCCACAGCCCACCTTAATTCACACAATTATAAGTTTTCCATGAGTTTTTTGGAAAGATAAAATTATACTAATTAAATTCGGCTCAAAAATGTTAAAAAAGGACGAAATCATGTTATAATAATAGTGACTTATCGAGAGGTGAAATTGTGTTTAGAGAATTGGTTGATATAAAGGAAGATAATATACTATCTTTTGATAAAGAATTATTAGATATACTGTTAAAAGATAGAACGACAAATAAGAATATTTTATGGGGGACTGATAATTATTCTTCTCATGGACCAGGGTTCTTTGAAAAGGACTATATTACTTCTGAAAAAATAACTGAGAAATATGGTGAATTAATAAAACCAAGAGTTAGAAAAACAAAAGAAGAACAAAACAAAAGAATTAGAGATAAGGCGGAAGTTTTTACACCATCATGGATATGTAATAAACAAAATAATATTATTGACGAAGAATGGTTTGGATATAAAAATATTTTTAATATTGATAAAGATAATTCTTGGAAAGCAACAGAAGAAAAAATTGAATTTTCTCAAGGAAAAGATTGGCAAGAATATATAGATTTGTTAAGATTAGAAGTCTCATGTGGTGAGGCACCATATCTAATTAGCAGATATGATACAGTGACAGGACTTGCAATTAATATAAAAGAACGAATAGGAATAATTGATAGAAAATTTAGGGTTTTAAATGAAAATTGTGATAATAAAGAAGAATGGATTGAATATTCAAAAAGAATTATTAAAAGTTCTTATGGGTTTGATTGGCAAGGCGATAATGTATTATTAGCAAGAGAAAATATTCTTTATACATATGCTGATAATTTTAAAAACAAATTTGGTACAAAACCATCTGTAGAATTAATAAAGGAAATAGGAATGATTGTTTCATGGAATGTTTGGCAAATGGATGGAATAAATTTTGTGGTTCCATATAGCTGTAAAAATGAGAAAAAAATATGCTCGCAATTAAACTTATTTGGTGGAGAAGAAACTTTGGCTGAAAAATGTATTGGATGTGAAAAAAATAATATTCATAAACATAACGGAGTTTATTCCAAAATAATGAATTGGAAGACAAATAGACCTAATAAATTTATAAATTTGATAGGAAGGAAGAAAATATAATGGATGATATAATGTATAATTTTGATCCCGCATTTAGCTATAAACTTATATATATTTTTAGAATAAATGATGAAGAACATAAAGGAAAATTAAAAATTGGAGAAGCAACGTTACATACTGATAAAGATAAAAAAGAAATAATTCCTAATTCACAAGAATTAAATGATGCTGCAAAAAAAAGAATTAATGATTATACAGCAACTGCTGGAATAGTTTATGACTTATTGTATACTGCTCTTGCTGTAGATGTTAATAATAATTCATTTAGTGATAAATCCGTACATGAAGTATTGTTGAGATCAGGCTATAAAAAATATTATTTTGATACTGATAGAAAACAAAATGAATGGTTTATTGTTAATTTAGATGTAGCAATAAATGCTATAAATGCGGTTATTGAAGGACGTAAATCTTTAAACGAAAATGAAAAAAATTATATTCCAGATCCTATATCCTTCAGACCTGAACAAGAAAAAGCAATAAAGAAAACAATAGCTCAATTTCAAAAAAGTAATAGAATGCTATGGAATGCTAAAATGAGATTTGGAAAAACATTAAGTGCATTAGAAGTAATAAAACGTAGTGAGTTTAAAAAAACAATAATTTTAACCCATAGACCTGTAGTAGACGAAGGATGGTATGAAGATTTTAACAAAATTTTCATAAATAATGATTATAAATATGGTTCTAAGAAAAAGGGAGAAACGTTGGAAAATTTAATTTCAGGTAACAAACCTTTTGTTTATTTTGCGTCTATTCAAGATTTAAGAGGATCAGAAGAAGCTGGAGGAAAATATAAAAAGAATGAGCTAGTTTTTAATACTAACTGGGATTTTGTAATTGTTGATGAAGCACATGAAGGTACAAAAACAGATAAAGGTGTAACAACTCTAGAAGGTGTAATTAAATTAGATAATAATTATGAAACAAAAATTCTAGAATTATCTGGAACAGCATTTAATTTGTTAGACGACTATGATGAGGATGAAATTTATACTTGGGATTATATTATGGAACAAGAATCTAAGGTAAAATGGAATATAGAGCATTATGGGGATCCTAATCCATACGAAGATTTACCTGAAATGAAAATTTATACTTATGATTTAAATAAATATATGCCGGGATATGAAGCTGTTTATGATAAAGCTTTTAATTTTAAAGAATTTTTTAAAGTATGGACTGGAGATGTATCTAAAGATGGTAAAGAAGTTTTAGATTCTTCGTTAATTGGTAAATTTGTTCATGAGAACGATGTAAAGAAATTTTTAGATTTAGTTTGTACTGAAGATAGAAAAAGTAATTATCCATATTCTAAATTATCATATAGAGAGTATTTTAGACATTCATTATGGATGGTTCCTGGAGTTAAAGAAGCTAGAGCATTAAGTAAATTATTAAATGAACATTCTGTATTTGGTTCTGGGCAATTTGAGATAATTAACATTGCTGGTGATGGAGATGAAGAAATTCAATATAAAGATGCTTTAGAAGAAGTTAAAAAAAGAATTGGTGATAATCCAGAAGAAACATATTCAATAACACTATCATGCGGAAAATTAACTACTGGAGTTACTGTTAAACCATGGACTGCAGTATTTATGTTATCAGGGTCAAATTCAACAGCAGCATCATCTTATTTACAAACAATATTTAGAGTTCAAAGTCCTGCAAACATTGGAGGAAAGAAAAAAGAAAAATGTTATGTATTTGATTTCGCACCAGACAGATCTTTAAAAATGGTTGCAGCAGCTACAAGATTATCAATAAAAGTAGGAGAAACTCCCGATAAGGTTTTATTAGGAAAATTTTTAAATTTTTGTCCAGTAATTTCGATTGATGGATCAAGAATGATAGAATATAGTGTTGATTCTATGATGGGACAATTAAAAAAGGCTTATGCTGAAAGAGTAGTGTCTAACGGATTTGATGATAGATACATTTATAACGATAATATATTTAAATTAGATGAAGATGCCTTAGAAAAATTTAAAGATTTAAGGGAAATAGTAGGTGCATCTAAACCTTCTAAAAAAATAGAAAAAATAGATGTAAATAAGCAAGGTTTTGATAACGAAGAATATGAAAAATTAAAGAAACTAGAAAAGAAGCCAAAAAGAGAATTAACTGATGAAGAAAAAGCTGAAATCGAAAGATTAAAAGAGAAAAGAAAAAATGCAAGTACTGCTATATCAATATTACGGGCAATATCGATAAGAATACCATTATTAATATATGGTGCTAATATAAAAGATAGCGAGGATATAACAATACATAATTTAACTGAAATTGTTGATGATATATCATGGAATGAATTTATGCCAAAAGGAGTCACAAAAGATAAATTCAAGGAATTTTCTCAATATTATGAAGAAGATATATTTATTGAAGCGGGAAGAAAAATAAGAAATACTGCAAAATATGCAGATACTTTATCTCCAACAGACAGAGTACTTGAAATAGCAAATATTTTTTCTTCATTTAGAAATCCAGATAAAGAAACTGTTTTAACTCCTTGGAAAACGGTAAATCAACATTTAGGAGATTGTATTGGCGGATTTAATTTTTTTGAGAAAGTTGAAAATAATGGAATTTTTACATTAGTTTCTTTGGAAGATCCAAAGTATATTTCGAAAGGCGATATAACAACTTCAGTTTATACAGGTGACAATCCTAAAATTTTAGAAATCAATTCTAAATCGGGGCTTTATCCATTATATATAACTTATAGTATTTATCGACATAAATGTCTTAATGTTGATTCAAAAAAATTAACAGATGAAATGGAAGAAGCAATTTGGAATGAAATATTAGATGATAATATATTTGTTTTGTGTAAAACATCGATGGCTAAATCGATTACTGAAAGAACTTTAAAAGGTTATAAGGATGTTAATACAAATGTTATCTATGATAAAGAATTAGAAAACAATATTGAAAATAACTTAGTAGAATATGCAAAAGAAGTGAATAAAACTAAATATTGGAAGAAAGAAGGCGATATCATGAATTTTAACGCAATAGTTGGTAATCCTCCATATCAGAGAGGTGACGGATCTGGTGCATCAGATGATAGTGCCGTTCCAGTATATAATCAATTTGTTGATTTTGCTAAACAAATTAATCCAGAATACATTTCAATGATTATGCCTTCAAAATGGATGGTCGGTGGCCGAGGTCTAAATAATTTCAGAAGTGAAATGATAAAGGATCATAGACTTGAAAAAATGTTTGATTTTGAAGACGCAAGAGTATGTTTTTCAAATGTACATATAGATGGAGGAATATGTTATTTTTTATGGAATAGAAATTATGATGGACCAGTATATCATGAATTTACTAAAAATAATGGTACTGTTGTAAAAGTCGAGCATTATCTAGGAAACGAATTTTCTGATTATGTTATAAGAGATACGAGTGTATTATCGTTAATGAGTAAATTAAACTTAGAGAATTCATTTAGTCAATTTGTTTCTTCGACACAACCATTTGGAGTTAGAAAAGATGTTTATAATAATCCTGAAAAATATAAAGAGTATAATATGAGTGATGACTATACAGATGGTAAAGTGAAAGTATATGGAGTAAAAGGTATTAAAGGTGGGGCCAAAAGAACAACAGCTTATTTTGATAAAGCTATAGTTAAAAGAGGAGAAGAATATATTGATAAATATAAATTGTTTTTTACAACATCATATTCAACAAATGCTATAATTCCTCCTCAAGCTATAGTTGGTGCTCCTGGTGAAATTTGTACAGAAACATTTTTAATGATAGGACCATTTACAGACAGTAAAGAGTGTGAAAATTGTAAAAAATATATGGAAACAGATTTCTTTAGAACACTTTTATATTTTGGTAAAGGAACAATGCAAGTAACAAAAAGTGTCTTTTCATATATACCTATGATGGATTTTTCTAAAGAATGGACTGATGAAAAAATTATAGAACATTTTATGTTAGATAAAAATGATATAGATTTAATAAAAGATACAATGAAAAAAAATAATTTGGATGATGAATAAAAAAAGTCTAGAAAATTGAACTTGTCAATAGAAAGTAGACAGTAAAAAGATATTTATTTAAATCCTAGTTGAGTTCTGTACTCAATTGGGGTTTTATAATTTAAAGCAAATGATGGTCTATAATAATTATTGTCATATACAATATCATCTATAAACTCTTGAACTGTGGTATAATTATTTTTGTCAAAATCAATATGCATTTCCTTTTTCATCCAGCCATTTTTAGACTCTATAACTGGATTGTCTGTTGGTGTACCAGCTCTAGACATAGAGCGAGTAACATTATAAGAATTAAACATATTGTTAAATGACATTGAGGAATATACTGAACCTTGATCTGTGTGAACAATAGTATCAAAGTTTTTATATCCTCTTTTTATTTTGTTTTCTAACATATTATTTAATGCTTTTCTATGATTTAGAATGCCATTACCATGCATGGTTTCTCTTACATTATATCCAACTATTTCATTATTAAAAACATCTAAATAAAATGTCCAATCATAAGTTTTACCTCTAAATCCTATCGTAGTTGTATCAGAAACTATTTTTTCAAATGGTCTAGATGTATTCCAATTGCCTGAAATTATATTTTTATATTTTATAGATTCTTCTCCTGATGGCTTATATTTATAATGCTTAGCTTTTGATTTGATTTTTAATATTTTGCATACTTTATGTACTAAATTGTCTGATACAATCCATCCTATTTCGCGTTTTATAATTGCATTAATTCTGTGATATCCATAACTTGGTTTCTTTTTATGAATTTCAATAATCAATTCTCCTAAATCTTTTCTATTAATTTCATATTTATTTAATATATCTTTATTTTTTAACCATTTATAATAACCGGAGCGAGATACTTTCATTAGTAAGCATAATGATTTAGTATTATATTCTTTACTTAATAATTCTATTATTTCAAATTTTATTTGAGTTATTTCGTGAATTTTACAATCGTACCATCTCCTTTCATTAGGTATCCTTTTTTTAATAATTCATTCTCAATTCTTAATTTCATATTTTCATATTCTAATTGTTCTTCTTTTGATAAATTTTTCTTGTTAGAATATTTGCATAATGGATTACCTGGTTTCTTCTGCCTTTCTAATGATTCTTCACCAAATTCTAAATATTTTTTTTCCATCTATCTGTTAACGAATGTGATACTCCATATTCTTTTTCTATCTTCATCGCTGAATATCCATCTTCAAGCATCATTTTCACATATTTTATTTTTTCTTCTTTTGTATGTGTTTTATTTTTTTCACCTTTTGGTCTTCCCATAAAATCATCTCCTTATCTTAATTATACCAAAAGAAAAGTAGGCACAATCTTTTTTGTGTCTACTTATATCTTACAACTTCACAAATACTGTTAGACTTTTTGTTTGTTTGATAAAAAAGTGATTTTAGTGGCAATAATAATTATATTATGAATATTATCAAGTTCTATATAGCCTTTAATACCTACAAAATCATTTTCTTTAATGAAATTTGCAATCTTATCCTTCAGGTCATTTGCTATATCAATTTTGATTATTTGGTGATTCTCTAAGTTTTCCATTTTTAATAGTAACTTATTATTATCGCTAAAACCTTTAAAATGACCGGCAAGAATAACATTATTAATCATAATACCTCCTTTTGGTTATTGTATTTATCACTCTTAATAAGAAAAAAGTCAAGTTATTTATGGTATAATATTAACTAATCAGGAGGTTTCATATGAAAGAATCAAGAAAGATTATAATAATTTTAATTATAATGGGAATAATACTAATTCCTTTATTGCATATTTTCCGATTGTGTGGTGTAAGTAATGATTTAAGTATTAACATAATTGCCAATTTAGGATGTGGGGTAATAGTAGGATTGGTGACAGCTATATGTCAATACTATGAGGATAAAAAAAGGATTATAAACTCTGTTTATGGACTGTATTTTGAGTTATATAACACTTATTATACGTGTAAAAGCAAAGAATTTTTAAAACACTATAATGCTATTAGTGTATTTAAGAAGATGACAGAAGTATCACCGAAAATTAATGAAGCATTATCTGATTATCATGGCTTTTTTAAGAAAAAAGATTCAATGTATATGAAAATGGATCCACAGATAAAATTAGATGAATACTATAAAGCTAAAAATGTAATTAAAGCAATGTATCGTTGGTTTAATGAAAAAGATTTTAATAACACTATAGATCTTATTCTAAAAGATGTTGAGAAGATATTAATAAGTATAGACGATGAAAGATTTCAAAAAGATAAACTACAAACAATAAGAATGTATGATTTTATGTGGCATAAATAAAAAAATTATTTTTGTTTTATTCACAGCAATTTATATAAAAGATATGTTATAATAATAATGTAGTATTAAACTAATTATGGAATAAATAATTAATAATTGGAGGATAAAAATGAGTGAAAATATAAAATTGGGCACTAAACTTGTTGGTGAAATAGAAGGTAAATTTTTAGTAAAGTCTTATCAACGTGGTTATAGATGGTCAAAGGATGAAGTCATTAGATTATTGGAAGACATAAAACAAAATGAAAATAATAATTATTGTTTACAGCCAGTAGTAGTAAAAAGAGAAAATGATATTTATGAATTAATAGATGGCCAACAAAGACTGACAACAATTTTCTTGATATATCAATATATTCATCAAAATATATCATATTTTCCAGGACCTAAATTTTCTATTGACTATGAAACAAGGCCAAAGTCAAAAGAATATCTAAACGATATAGACATTACTAAAAAAAATGACAATATAGACTATTGGTACATGGCAGAGGCATATGAAACAATTAGTGATTGGTTTTCTAATGGCCATCAAGAAGATTTGCCTTCATTTCCTAAAATCTTTAAAGAAAGAGTAAAGGTAATTTGGTATGAGGTTGATGATGATACAGATTCAATACCATTATTTACACGATTAAATATTGGAAAGATACCATTAACAAGTTCTGAATTAGTTAAAGCTATGTTTTTAAGTAATTCATTGAATAAAGAAATGAATAAGGAAAGACAAGAAGAAATTTCATTACAATGGGATAATATAGAAAAAGAATTGCGAAATGATGATTTTTGGTATTTTCTTACAAATCAGGGAGCTTCTGATTATCAAACTCGAATAGATTTAGTTCTTGATTTGTTGGCAGGTAGACCAGCTAATACTAGAGAAAAGTATTATACATTTTTTGCAATAGATAATATGAAAAAAGAAAAGAGCTTAAAAGAAATATGGAATGAAATTCAGCATACATATTTGACTTTATTTGATTGGTTTGAAAATCATGAATTTTACCATAAAATTGGATACCTTATTTCATCTGAACATTTAACATTGCAAGAATTATATAATAAATCTGTTGGAAAAACAAAAGATGAATTTTTAAATTATATTAATAGTGAGATTAAGGAAAGCATAAAAATTGATAAGAATTATGGCGAATTGGATTATGAAAAAGAAAAGGATAAGAGTGACATTCAAAGGTTACTTTTGCTCTTTAATGTTGAATCTGTTAGAAAAAATGGTGAGGAAACTCAATGGTTTCCATTTAGTAAATTTAAATTTAGAGAAAACGGAAAAAATGTTTGGAGTTTAGAACATATTCATGCACAGCAATCCGAAGGTATGAAAACCATCGATGCATGGAAAGAATGGTTAACTCTTCATTTGAGTTCAATAAAAGAAGTAGATTCAGATAATATAGAGTTAATTGAAAGAATAGAAAAAGCTATTAATAAGGCAAATTTAAATGCTGATGAATTTAATGAATTGCAAGCAATTATATGCAATATTTTAACTAAAACGAATAGTAACAGAAATTCAATAGCAAATTTAGCATTACTTAATTCTATTGATAATGCAGCTTTAAGTAACTCCACATTTGATGTAAAAAGAAATAAAGTTATTGAAATGGATAAAAAAGGAATGTATATACCTTTTTGTACTAAAATGGTTTTTTTGAAATATTATAGCAAGTCCGGTGGAAATAGCCTCCACTTCTGGTCATACAATGATATGATTGAGTATATTAATCATATAAATTCCACTTTAAGAGAGTATCTTAATAATCAGGAAATAGTGATAGAAAGTGATGTGAATAGCAATGACTAAATCATTTAGTTTTAAGGAAATATTTGATAATACATTTTCTATTGATGGAGAAAATATTAGAATTTCAAAAATAGTAATTCCAATTATTCAAAGAGATTATGCACAAGGAAGAATGGATCCTGATATTAAGAGGGTAAGACAAAGATTTTTGGGCGCATTATATGATGCAATAACTGTTAAACCAATCAAATTAGATTTTATATATGGAAATATCGATACTGAAAAAGATTGCATTCTTACACCATTAGACGGTCAACAAAGACTAACAACATTGTTCCTTTTATATTGGTATGTTGCAAAAAAGGAAAAAATAAGTAAGGAAGAATATTCATTTTTGACAAAGTTTAGTTATGAAACACGATATAGTGCACGTGATTTTTGTGAAAAATTAATTGAATTTGATCCAACTTTTACGAAAAAAACTGTATCAGAGGAAATCATAAATCAATCATGGTTTCCTTGGGAATGGAAAAAAGATCCAACAATTAGTTCAATGTTGACAATGATAGATGACATAAGAGATAAATTTTATAATATCAATGATATATGGAATAAAATTGATTCATCAATTCAATTCTTCTTTTTACCGATTCATGACATGGGCCTTACTGATGAATTATATATTAAAATGAATTCAAGAGGAAAGCCATTATCATTATTTGAAAATTTTAAAGCGGAATTAGAATATGAGTTTAAAGAAAATTCAGTAATTGATTATATGGAAATAATTAATAAAATAGATAAAAACTGGACTGATTTATTATGGCAATTTAAAGATGAATACAATTCTATAGATAATTCATTTTTGCATTATTTTAGATTTGTTTGTGATGTTATATGTTATAAAAATGATGATACACCATCTGGCAAAAATTTAGATGAAATAGAATTAATAAAAGAGTATTTTTCAGCACAAGATGATGATTTTGTTGAAAATGTAGATTTGCTTGTAAAATATTTTGATTGCTGGGTAAATATAAGTAAAAAAATTGGAATAGATAACTTTTTTGGTAAATACATATCTGATATTCACGAAAATGGGAAAATTATACTTGATAAGAATAAAAACCTTTTTGAGGATATATTGCAGAACTATGGTCAAATGGTAGAAAATTCGAAAAGAAGACAATTCCCATTATCAAGGTTTATTTTATTCTACGCGTTCTTAATATATTGTATCAACATTGATGCGATAGCAGAAAAAGATTTTAAGCGTAGAATTAGAATAGTTAATAATTTAATTAATAATTCAGAATATGAAATAAGTAATAGTACAGCTAGAACAGGTGGTAATAGAATACCAGCAATTCTGAAACAAGTTGATAGCATTGTTTTAAAAGGTGAAATAAACGATTCTTTAGGCCTTAATTTTAATGCAAGACAGCTTAGCGAAGAAAAAGAAAAATTATTATGGACTAATCAAAATCCTGAATTATCAAACAATTTATTCGAATTGGAAGATCATAAATTACTTTATGGACAAATATCAATTATTGGTTTGGAAAACTATAATTTGTTTAACAGATTTAAGAATTTATTTGCATGTGACTATGGTAAAGTTGGTATGGCATTATTAACCATAGATAATTATTCTGTTGGTGAAAATAGCTGGAGATATCAATTAGGTTCAGTTGAACCAACTTCATACTCTAATTTGTTTCATTCAGATCCTAAAAAATCTCAAAATTTAAAGATCACGCTTTGCAAACTATTGATGTTAAATAATAATTTTAATGATGATTACTTGAATTCAATGATTAACGATTACATTGAAAAGTGTGAACAAAATTCGTTGTTTGATTGGAGATATTATTATTTAAAATATAAAGAATTTAGACCAGGTAGATTTGGAAAATATTGTTGGAATGATCAAGTTAATAAACCATATGAATTTGACGTAATTTGGTCACAATTAAACCTATCTGAAAATGCATATAATCCATTTTTAAAGGCTGTTGATAAAAAAGATAAATTATCTAGGTCAGATTTTGGTAGAAAAATAATAGATAATAACAAATATATAGTATCTAATAATGAAGGATTTTCTGTTTATTCAGTAGATACCAATTCATTGATAGATAAAATAACAGTACAGCAAGATGAGAATGGAATTGATAGAGAAAATCGTATTGAAAAAATGATTAATGAATATAATTATTAAAAATGATATGTGACACTTATACTTTTTTAAACAAGAAAGAGTTTATAATATAAATGTCGCATTATCATTTTTTTGTTTTTGCATATTGTCTATTTAAATTAAATAAGCAATAAAATGTGGTATAATTATATAAAGGTGAATGAATATGTTGTATTTGGATGATATAATTAAGAATTTAGAAAAAGAGCAAGAATATATTGAATATGAGTATGATTTGAATGATATATGTAATGAATATAATGAATCTGACTTAATGCTGTATGAAACCGGTAACAGGATGAGCGGAGCAGGTGGAGTATTTTTCCTTAGAAAAGATGGAAAAAATAAAATAATATATATTGATGAAGAAGATGATTTATTATATAAATACTTTCCAATTGCTATGAATTTAGAATCTAAATATGAAACTGACTATGAAAATGAAAAATATAATCATATCTTTACTGGTTTCGGTGGAAAACTTTATATAGATAAAAAAATATATGATGATTACTATAATAAGGCCAAAGAATTATCTGATAAACTAAATATACCATTTGAAAACGATAATTTTAATGAACACTTTATACATGGATATTGGCTTACAATTGCAAGAGAAATGTTCAAGTAAAAATAGCTTTTTAGGTACCATTTAGGTACCAATAGACTAATAAATACCAATTTTTAAAGGTTATTACAAAAATATAACGGCTCTAAAAGGCCGTTTTTAAAAGGAATTAACACATATAACGAATAAAAGGGCGAGCCCCCTGAAGAGAGCAAAGTCTTAATGTTTTACATATTTTTTGAATAGTGGTAAAATAAA
>ENA-OPBD01000198-OPBD01000198.1-human-gut-metagenome-genome-assembly--contig:-NODE-198-length-51116-cov-4.527663_pt1 | contig 51116 bp, 81 predicted proteins | sample MGYA00241062_ERZ501440 | MGnify/ENA primary metagenome ERZ501440 (study PRJEB25962, sample SAMEA2042628) | human gut metagenome | biome: human gut; feature: human-associated habitat; material: faeces...
GGACAAAGGGGGGGCTATAATATAGACAAGAGGTAAGGAAAAAATAAAAAATAAAGGGGTTATGAAAAATGCAAAGAATGGTAGAATGCAAGTATTATTTATCAATCAATAACGTAATAGACAGAAGTACCTGTTACGAAACGACAACAGAAGCACGCAGAGCAGCTAAAAGCGTAAAAGACGGAAAAGTTATGATAGTTGTCGAGAAATTCACCCGTGATTTTTTTGAAGCATAAAAACAAATTGAAAAAACAAAAATAAAATCAGAGAGGATAGGCTGCTTATGATTTTTATGGTAAATGATAAAAGAATTGAAATTTATATCCACGAAATTGGGGAAAAAACTAAATTCCCTGTGTTCGTGACATTACCGCCAAGTATCATCAGAAAAGTAACATTCTTAAATAATGAAGAATGCACGACATCAGAATCAAATTTAAAAACAATTCTTATTGTAGCTCAAAAAACATTGAATTTATGGAACGAAAAAGCTGAACAAGAAAGCGAATATCCGAGGTATTTCAAAATTTGCAAAGTGGAGTTATAAAAATGTTTTTAGAAAATGGATTAAAAGGGCTGGTAATAAGTCTTGTTACTGGTATAATTGGAATAGTAATCACGTATTTATTTTGGTGGATTTACCAAAAAATAAAAGGGGGTTAAATATGTGGAACTTAATAAAAGCAGTATTACTAGCCTTATTATTGCTGCCTGTGCCGGGCTTGTGCTGGGCGCAGGAGCAACCTATTACTATTACGCCCGGGCAGGCGGCGAAATGGACAAGCGACTTGCAGCAGCTACAGCAGGAATTAACGCAGCTAGAGAGCAGCAGCAACGAGAAATCGCAGAGTTACAGGGACTTGTTATCGCGTTACAATCAAATGTCGGAGATAGTAAGCAAGTTACAGAACAAATTAGAGATAGCCGAACAGAACTCGAAGAACTTAACAGAATCCTTAACAGGGAAAACGCAGCAGTTAACGAACTTGATAGCCGAGAAACAGCAGACAGAGAAGCTATTAGACGAAGCAAACAAATTGTTGACAGCCTACTCAGAGAGCTGCAAGAAAAAATTGGCAATCATTAAAAGGCAGCGAAATGCTGCATATGCAGTGGCGGCAGCCGCTTTAACATATAGCATTATAAAAAAATAAAAAAAGGAAGTGCCGAAATGTCAGACAAAATTAAACCGTTAAAAGAAAAAAATTCAACAGTTTCAGAAGAATCACTAAATTTAAAGCCCGAAAAAGAATTAAAGCCGTATTATGTAAAAATCACCGTTGAGCAGCAAAAGCAGTTTGAAACAACAAAAAACGCTATAGCTGAACATAAGCGATACACAGAAGCGACGGTAGACGCCGCCTATGGTTTTGTATTAAAGAATGGGTCAGAAAAATTAACAGCCAGCCCGGAAGCTGCAAAACAAGCGGCTAATTTATTCAAAGACGCTTCACTTTTAATCAGTGAAAGCAATGTATTAGAGTGCCTTAACCAGCATATTATAGGCTTGCTTGAAAATAACAAATTGGATTTAGTTAAATTGGTTGAAAGCCTAGATGATAAAGAATTAAAAATTCTTGCAGGGCTGATTAGTGCGCGCCTGCCTCAAGACACAGCAACATTAAAAGACGGAGAGTAAAATGGGGGGGTTACTGGGCAGAGATAATCCTTTAGGCAGTGCGTTCGAGCTAATCAACAAGCGTATAGAAGAAGAAGCGAAAGCGGAAAAAGCAAAGCAAGCTTTGACTTACTGGAATGTAACGAAGAATTGCTTAAATTGCACTAAAAATTTAAAGTGCAATCTACCACGTTCCGCAAGAAATGCGCGTTGTAGGTACTTCGAGCCGTCAGAGTATCACTTGAAAGAAATCCGTAAACACAACTATGAAGTAAGTTTGCGACGACGCCAAAAATTAAATTCATAATACTAAAAAGCAGGGTATTTGCCCTGCTTTTTTATTTTGCAATTTTTCAAAAAAGACTTGACAACAGGATGAGGGGGGGCTATAATATAGACAAGAGGTAAGAAAAAACAAAAAAATAAAGGTAGCGATACTATGATTAAAGAAGATAGAATTATAACTAGAAAAAATTTAAAACAACTTTGCGTTGACTTTGATTTATACACTCTTGGAACTTCCGAAGAATATGAGGGAATGTTAAAAAGTGCAGTATTTGAAGTACATCTGACGACAGAAAGAATTGTAGAGATAGCTAAAAACATTTTAGAACATAGCGAAACAGATATTGAATTAGGGAGTTTATGCGCGGAAATCAATAGAGCTGCATACACCTTTTTTATAGAAGAAGAAAAAGAGATAGCAAAAGAGATAGATACATATAAAGCTGAGTATTTTTTAATTATTGATGGTATTAAAATAAATTTTTGTTTTAATACAAAAGAAGAAGCAATATACAGAGCGAAACCTTATTGGAAAGCTGCAAAAAGTATAGAAATTTTAACAGTAGAAACCAAAAAATATATTGAAAAAACGCAGGAAACCATAAAATAACAACGAGGGATAAAATGATAACTGCATTTTTAATAGGCACATTATTATTTTTGGCAGCCTTTATGATAAATATTTATATTATTCGCAGATTTTAAGGGAGAGATAAAGTGATTAAATTAAAAAAAGAAAAGAAAAAAGATTTTGTTTGCGACGGGTGTGGAAAAGGTTATATTGGGGCGAGCAGGAACAGCTTTATTATCCGCGTAGCCGGATACGAAACCTATAATATTCAGCTTTGCAATGCTTGTTTATTATCGTTAAAGAAAAAAATCAATAAAGAGGAGAATGAATAATGCAGAATATCAGCATTGAAGCAGCAAAGGCAAAAGGATTTATAAGCGGCTACCGTGTTGGACGAATTATTTTAGCTTGCTCAATTGAACGCTGGAAATATGGAAAGCTGCTTAAAGAACTGCGGGAAGATTGCACGAATATATTTAAATTCCATACCGGACGACGCACACGATATTACTACGACCCCTTCGAGGTATTGGAAAAAATCAAGGGATATAAGCAGTACGGCAACAGGCATTTAAGCAAAGAAAAAATAGATGAATACTGCAATTCGGTAAAAGAAGCTAAAGAAAAGAGTTTAGAAAAATGATTGATTGCCTAAAATGTTACCGCCTGCGCCGCCATAATGATACTGTTTACTGCCCGTTTTTAGACCTAAAAGAATGCGTTAGAGGAGAACATTATATAAACATTGCAAGCCTGCCGTTTAAACCCAAACAGGAAGAAGTTCCCCCCCTGCCGCCGAAAATGGTGAAAGCAATTCCACCGTTTAAACCACACCCAAACAGCCCGCACGATTGGGAAAAATTGCATACTCAAATTTTTGAAATGAAAAATAACGGCGTCAGCTCATATAAGATTGCTGCCGCATTGGGACTTTCACAAACGGCAGTATTTAACTATATGAAACGATACGAGCAGCCTTAAACGATTTTAAATAACCAGCGCAACACATTGCACCTAAAACAAATAAAAAACGCTCATGCGGAGATTATGGCGACGGAAAGAGGTTGAAAATGAAATTTGAAGAACTGCACAACGATAAAGAAACAAACAACGAATATTTATTGAACACAGTCAAAGAATCCTTAAACAAAGGCGAATTATGTTTGTTTATGAGCGAAACAGGGACATTTATGTCAACAGGCGAAAATGATGATACAGAAGAAACATTCAGAAAGTTATTATCAGTTTTATTAAGCGGTTTTATCAGTATGTAAAAAGGAACACAATTCGATATAGAACAAATTTTGTTGATAGAATTGGAAGCACTAAAAGAAGTCAGGGAAGAACTTTCAGATGTTCATCCAATCGAACATGGGCAGCAAAGAAAGGAGAGTTTGCTAAATTGAAAACGTTAAAGGATGTAAAGCCCGGCGATAAAGTGTTTATTTTAAACTCAAATCGTGGATACTTAAAAGAGCCACAGATAGAAACATTAACCGTTAACAAAGTTGGAATACTTTATATTTATACTGATTATGATAAATATAGAAAATCAAATGGAGAAGCTGTAGAATCGTCATTAGACATCAAAGCCTTTGCGACGCTGGAAGAAGCGGAAACAGGTTTATTTATGATTAAAGCGCGCCAATATTACCGAAACAGTATAAAAGTAGACGATATTACCTACACACAAATGAAAGCTATTTTTGATATTTTAGGAATCGACACGGAAGAAGTGCTAAAATGATTGAATACGGGCGATTTTTCACTAAACTTTACCGCATTCGACGGGGATATTATCGGCGCAATATCACAATTCGCTTGTCGGTAGGCTATGAATACCGACTAAAGAACAAAGAAATATTTAAAGAGGTTTTTGTATCGTTGCGGGGGCGTAATATCGCCACTTTTAAATTTAGGGAGCAAATAAAATGAATGCTAGAGATATCATTAAGTTAGCTGCACAGCTTTATGTTGACGACGCATTAAAGAAAAAGATAACAATATTAACGAATATCCAAAAAGGTAAAGATATCAATGTAGATATTTTCTTACCAAAAGTTACGGATGTAACGGTAAGTGATTTTGCAAAATATCTGCAAAAAGCAATAGAAACGCAACCGAAAGAAGAAAGAGCCAAGCACAGAAAATTTTTTGGATTTCTAAAAAATATTAGATGAACTCGAAAAACAGGGAGATATGTAAAATGGCAGGAATCGAAAAATACTACGAGATAACAGAAGTTTATGCGTGGCAATGGGACGGAAACACAAACATAACAATAGAGGATATACCTGAAGAAATAAGAAACGAAATCACTATGCTAAAGGTTGAACGTAGCATAAAAACATCTTTTACCGAAGAATCAAACCAACTGTTTTTCAACTATAAAGGGTATCAATACAATTTATTACCCGGCGACTTCTTAATTTTTGAATACAACGAATTTATAGACGGCTTTCAGTTCATATGTGTAGAAAGGGAAAAAGATAGCTTAAAAAAACACAAAAAATGTAACAGTATTCTGTTTTTGCCTACGTCAAAAGCTTTAGATAGTTTAAATCCTAAAGACGCAATAGAAGCAAGCGCAATAAATTTTTTCAATGAATCTTGTCAGGCGTTAGGAATTTTAGTAGATTTAAATAAAAAGCGTTTAGCGACCTGCAAAAAATGCGGAAAAACGAATAAAGAATGTTTTCCGACGACAATAGAAGAATATGATATGTACATAGAAATGCTTTGCGAAAATTGCCTGACAGAAATATTAGACAAGAAAATAACTGCCATTAAACCTAAAAAAATAGAATAACAGAAAGGAAACATAATGAATCCGATACCCAAAACGAAAATCATACGACTTAAAGGGCAGAAGTTAGCAAAGCTAAATGAAAGGATACACCAGCGCGACCAGCATAAATGTATTTACTGCGGTAATCGGGTAGACCCCGGCGAAAAGTTTCATCACGAACATAACGGGATAAAAAGCGACCAAATAGAATACGGTGTACTTCTGTGTATGGACTGCCACACAGAACGGCACCACGGCAAAAAGTGCAATGATGTAAAAGAATACTGCCGGAAGTATTTAATAAATCTATATGGCGAATCAATTTACAGTAAATAAAAAAGCAGAGGTTTTAACCTCTGCTTTTTTTGCTTTCTCTATGCAATTTGATAAAAGCTGGTAGGACTGTTATTTCTTCATTGACTTCTGTAAGCCGCAGCACAGCGAACGGTGCGCCGTTTGTATACCGCTTATGGATATGTACCGAAACAATGCGGCTATCTGTATCAAATGCCAAGCCCTCTGCGGCGTCTGTGATGTTTTTAAAAAGGTTATCGCAGTCCGGCTTGACTTTTGGAAATTCTGCGCCGACATCAACAGCGGCTTTAAACTTCTTACTTTTCGACGCAGGGACAGGCAAAAATATATATACCTCACAGAACAAGGCGACATCTTTAAAAAAGATACCTGACTTTTGAACAGCTTGTTTAATACAGTATTCGCATTGCTGGCGGTAGTAAATGGAAGCGTCCTTGTAGTATGCTATAGCATGTGGCAAGGGAACACCATTTTTGCCCCGTGTGGCGATTTTAGGGCGGCTTTGAGAAATTGCTTCACCGTCGATAAGAACGGTTAACTGCCGGGCGTCAGGCGCGATATTCAGGGTATATAATGCGTTATCAATATTCATTACTTAAACCTCTTTACTTTCCAAAAAAGCCTTACTGGTAGGGTTTATTTCGCATTCAGTCAATAAAAGCTGCTCCATGCTTACCCCGAATAACTGCGCCAGTTTATACACGTTGAGCGCATTCGTTTTTAAGATTGAACGGTCAGGAGATGAACTAAAAGCATTAAGCGTTTTAAGCGGGATACCTGTTATCTCTGCAACAAAGCGACGGGACATTTTAAAAATGTTGCGGTAATATTCCACTGCGCTTTTAGCGTGGGTTATCGAATCATTTTCGATAAGCAGAGTTTTTTGAGTAATTAAAACTCTATCCATAAAGTTATCGTCAGTCAGCTCAATCCTGCGCCCTTCAACTACAAGAATAATATTATATTCGTTATCGTCAAGAATATTTACTGTAGTTTTATAAGACCAAAAACCAATTTTTTGAGTTATGAAATTCAAAATACAATCAATAGGCACAAACAACGTATATTCCACTTCATCCACAAAATTAATAGCCTGCTGCCTATCAGGAAAGTTATAGACTTGATATCTTGGCGAGCCTGTTTCGTAACTGCTTATAATTACTGTTTTTCCAACGCCATAATCTATTAAATGCGCTATATCAGGCAGATATTCAGGATTGTTGTATCCGTAAATAACGTGTGATATAGAAGGATATCCGATAACGACGCGCTTACACTCGTATTTGCCGAAAAAGTCAAAAATACTACTACAGGGAAGGTTAAAGCCCTCAATTAATTCAGCTTCCGTATAAGATTTTTGTGTCATCATAGCTCCTCCTAATGGTTTTATATTATTGTACCACGTAAGCAGGATAAATTATAGTTTTTTTAAAGATTGTGCTATAATGAAAACAAAAACAAGGGGGGCGTAACATGGCTAGTCCAAAACGCAAACGTTCTGCCGTTGTTCGTATAGCTGGTGAAAAACGGGTAGCGAATGACCGTGAAAAAAAGTTTGCAAGAGAATATTTAAAATGCTTTAATTTTTATAAAGCCGCAAAAGCCGCAGGCTTTGCAGAAACAACAGCCCGGCGCACGGCATACATGATTTTTTCCCGCCCGTGGGTGCAGGAGTATGTAGAAGAACTTCGAGCAAAATACGAATTAGACGACATTGCAGAAGTCAAAGAAGTAATCCGCAGCTACACAGACCAAATGCGGGGCAAGGTCAAAGAAACAATAGAATACAAAAAGTACGTTTTAAAAAAGAATCAAGAAACAGGGCAAATGGAAAAGATATATACCGACGGCTATATCATGGAAAACACGCTTATAAAAGCAGGTAGCGAGAATATGGGTAAATATCATAAGTTATTTGGAGAAAACTCTCTAGCTATAGCTTTAGCCCCAACAATCGTCGCTGATGTACCAGCCGAACAGCCAGCAGAAGAAAGTGAATTGCCAACCTACGACGACGCGCTAAAAGCAGCGCAAAACTTTGAAGATTTAGCGAAAAAGATAAATGACCCCGCCAAAGATTAATTTAACTGACTGTATCGGCAAAGCTTTCTACAAAGTTTATCATCAGGTGATGAATCACGAATTTACGCATTATTGGTTTAGCGGCGGGCGTGGTTCGCTAAAGTCGTCGGCTATAAGTATATTTATCATCATGCTTATGCTAACAGACCCGATTATAAATGTTATCGTTTTCCGCAAAGTTGGATTAACGATAAAAACAACAGTTTACGAACAAATAGCATGGGCTATAGAAAAGCTGGGGCTAAATGATTTTTTTATAGCTAGAGTGTCGCCGCCGTCGTTCATCTACAAAAAAACCGGGCAGAAAATATTGTTTTGGGGATTGGACGACCCCACAAAACGCAAGTCCGTAAAAGTAAAAAAAGGTTACTATGCTATCACATGGTTTGAGGAATTAGAAGAATTTTCAGGTATCGAAGAAATAGAAAAGGTATTGCAATCAGTATTGCGTGGCGGTGAGCGTTTTTGGTGTTTTTACTCCTACAATCCGCCTGCGTCTATGCAAAACTGGGTGAACAACGAAGCACTGAAAGCTCGACCCGATAAACTGTTACACAAAAGCAACTACCTGCAAGCCCCGCCCGAATGGGTAGGGAAACAGTTCCTCTACGAAGCATCAGTTATGGCAGTATATCAGCCCCGCAGGTTTAGACATGAGTATTTAGGTGAAGTCACAGGAACAGGCGGCGAGATATTCACCAACTTAAAACTGCGACCAATCACGAATGAAGAAATATCGCATTTCGATAATATTAAGCGTGGGCTTGATTTAGGCGTATCAATCGACCCTATGGCGTATATGACTATGCACCTAGATACGGCAGCACGCAAGCTATATATTTTCAATGAATACTATGCCCGTGGCTGCCCTAGCTGGACGTTAGCAGAACACATCAAAAAAGAAAATCCACGCAACAGGCTTATAGTAAGCGACATCCAGCATGAAACATTAATGAGCCTAAAAAGCTATGGGATTAATGTTATTCCGGCTAAAAAGGGGCAAGGCTCGAGAGAATGGGGCTATAAATACTTAACAGATGATTTGTTAGAAATCGTTATAGACCCTATGCGCTGCCCGAATGCAGCACGAGAATTCGCCCAATACGAGCTAAAAAAGGATAGAAACGGTAACTATATCGCTAACTACCCTGACGGCAACGACCATACTATAGACGCCGTTAGATACGCATTAGAAAACAGTCACCCGCCAATGAAAGTAAAACGCAGATAAATAGGGGGAAAAGAAATGAACAACAGCAAAAACGCGCAGAAACGTATCCGACAGAAAGCACTGAACACCGCCCGAAAAAATAGCGGCAACGAAAATCAGGCTTTCAACAACAAAGAACGAATCAGAAAAGACCCAAGATTGAAAGCATTAAACCTTATTAATCCGGTAGAAGGTATGCCAAGAGTACCGACCCTTGCCGACATTAAAACAATGTACGGTGCGCCAGCTACGCTATCAGAGGTAGACGCAAATACAAAAAAAGCAAATGATGCTGCTATAGGTCAATGCCATTCTTTGCTACATCATGCTATCTCTATAATGGGCATGAGTGCGTACCCGCAGTTTTTAGGATACGGGTATTTAACAGGGCTTGCACAAAACGGGCTTATTCGCGCAGGCTGCGAGATGATTGCTGATGAAATGGTAGAAAAGGGCATAACACTAACCACAAAAGGCAACAATGACCCTGATACCGATAAACAGGCAAAGCTGGACAGACTTAACGAATTAATAACCAAGATAGACCTGCTGCCGACACTACGCAAAGCGGTAAGTATCAGTAAATACTACGGCGGCAGTTTAGTATACATGGACTTTGACGGAATCGACACCGCCAGTGAAAACCTGCTAAATCCATTAATTTTAACGAAGAACGAATTACGAGGTAAAAAACTGCGGCGTTTGAAAGTTATAGAGCCGTATAACCTTTCCCCCGGTCAATACAACGCAGCAGACCCGCTGCAAGAATATTACTTCAAGCCACGATATTGGTTTGTAATGGGGAAAGCTGTAGACGCAAGCCGCTTCCTGCCTCCAGTGCAGGAAAATGAGCTGCCGACGATATTACGACCTGCTTATAACTTTTTCGGTATCCCGCTTGCACAGATTGTACTAGACGCCGTGGCGCACTTTACAGAGTGCCGAGAAGCAGAAGCACGGTTATTAACTAAATTTAGTTTAACGGTGTTCAAAACGAATCTTAACGAGCAGATTTTTTCTGGCAGTGACTGGACGCAAATTGATAACCGTGTGAATAACTTCGTTCAGTATCGAAGTAATGACGGCGTTATGTTAATAGATAAAGAATCAGAAGATATTGATATTAAATCAACGTCGTTAGCTGGCGTAAAGGATATAGTAAGTCAGGCAATGGAGATTGTAGCGGCTTACTTCAATGAGCCTGTAACAAAAATGTGGGGCTTAACGTCGTCCGGATTTAATACAGGTGAAAGTGATTTAAAAAACCACTACGACCACATAACCAGCCAGCAAGAAAAGCAACTGCGTGACCAAATAGAATACGTCTTAAAGGTACTACAAGTGCAGGAATGGGGAGAGATAGACAACGAAATAACTTTTACCTTCAATCCATTATCAGAGGAAAAAGAAGAAAGCATAGCTACGGTAAACAAAATCAAAGCTGAAACGCAGCAGATTTATATATCTAATGGTGTCATCAGTCCTGACGAGGGCAGAGAGTGCCTGAAAGCTGACCCGAAAAGCGGTTTTAACAACCTCAATGAAGAAAGCGTACCCGAGGAAGAATTAAGCGAGGAAGAACGCGAACTGTTAGGATTAACCGAAAAACGGGAAGTTTTGAGCCAAGATGAAAAGCCGCCAAAAGAAGTTGAATAAAAAAACGAAATAATTGATTAAAAATAAGTAAAATGGGAAAAAATGCGGGGTTATATCAAATAATCCCGCATAAACCTTACAAAAGGGGGCTAATGTATGGCGTCGAAAATCAGACGACGGCGGCGACAGGTAACTATACCGGGAATACCTGCCAGCGTCGGAATACAGAACGAATACGCCCGTTCGATACGCCGCTTAATAAAACAAATGGAAAAGGCAGCGTTAAAGTTTGTGCTTGAAAAATACAAGCTGTTTAGAGCGTCGGAAATGGTAACGAATGACGCGCCCGTTGATTTCGACAATAGACGCTTACAGCAGCTTGTTGACGCTATAAAAGCGCGTTTTGGCAGATATATAAGCGAATGGGAAGCCGAGGAAATGGACGCTATAGCCAGCAAGTTTATCGGTAAGATAGATAAACAGACTAAAGCGGGACTTATAGCTAATCTAAAAAAAGCGGGCATTGTGATAGATTTTCACATTAGTGCCTTACATCAACCGCTACTTGAAGAAATGGTAGCGAGTAACGTAAATTTGATAAAGAGTATTGCCCCTAAATACTTTGATAAATTAACCAATGTTGTAATTGACAGCGCATTTAAAGGGCGGGATATGGCAAGCATATTTCAGCACATAAAAGACCTTAACAAGGTTACAGAACGGCGGGCAGAACTGATAGCCATAGACCAAACCAACAAGGCAACGCAGGCGTTAAACGTTATGCAGACGAAGGATATCGGTATAAAAAAAGGCATATGGATACATATACCCGGCGAGAAAAGCAGCCGTAAAACACACATTGCAATGAATGGAAAGACATTTGATTTAGACGAGGGGCTTTATGACGAAGATGTAGGCAGAAATGTTTTACCGGGAGAACTGCCATATTGCAGGTGTGATTTTCGACCCGATATCACCGAATTACTCGCTAACGAGCAATAATTAAGTTAACCTGTGATATAATCAAAATAACAAATAAAGACATTTGTATAAAAATAGTTAAAACGAAAGGGCTGACCATATGGAACGGGAAAACAATATTTTAGCGTTTGACGCCGCCATAACAGCGCGCAGAATAGACGAAAACGGATTTATGCACGTTGACGCCTGCCCAATCAGTAAGGCGACCGTAAACCCGTATTTAGGGCGTGAAATTCCGAACTGGCAGGATTTAGGCTTAAACCCCGAACGTGTCTACTATGGACTGCGTGACCCGGAAGAATTAGCGAAAGCTGCCCCAACATTTAACGGCTTGCCGCTAATGCAGGGACACCACGACTATACCGCCGACGCGCCGCCTAAAGAATATCAGGTTGGCAGCACAGGAACAGAGGCACGCTTTGAAGAACCGTATTTGTTGAATGCGTTATCTATCACCGACAAAAAGGCGATTAAATTCGTCGAGGACGGAAGCTGTAAGCAGATATCTTGCAGCTACCGTTATACGCCCGATATGACCGCAGGGGAGTATAAGGGCGCAAAATATGATTTTGTTATGAGGGATATTCGAGGAAATCACGTTGCCCTTGTGCCGCAAGGCAGGGCTGGCAGTGATGTAGTTGTATCCGACAGTTTACCTGTTGAGATAGAAAAAACAACGAAGGGAGAAAAAAAGCAAATGAAAAATCTTTCCAAAGATATTTTAGGATTTAAACGCCGCAAAGCTGATTTACAGCGCGTTATCTTTGCAAAAGACGCTGATTTAGGTATCGAAGCAGCAGAAGTTGTATTGGCTAACTTGCAAAAGGCTGTAAATGTGGTTGAAGCGCAGGTAGAAGGCTACGACCCCCGAGAAATCGGCTTGGATGTAGACGCAGATATCTCAATCGACGACCTTGTAGACAAATTCTTTACAGGGCTGGAAGCTGCACAAAAAGATACCATTAAGGCGAAACTGTTAGAATTAAAAGGCGGTGAAGGTATGGACGCAAAAATGACTTACGCCGAGGGCGTAGCTAAAGGCGAAGAATTAGAAAAGAATCCAGCCGAACGCGAAAAACTCGATAGAGAACATGAGCGTAAAGGCATGGAAGAATATTTAGCCAAAAAAGCTAAAGACGAGGACAAGGAAGAAAAAGCCGAAGATGATGAACTTGAAGAACGCATGAAAGACCCTGCATTTAAAGCAGGTTTTGAAATGGGTATCAAAGCAGGCGAGCGTTACGAAAAAGACAATCCGAAACGGATTGACCGCGACCACGAGCGCGAAGGTGAGGAAAAATACCTTGCTAAAGACGCACTTCCCGCATTGCTGGCTAATGCTAAAGCAGAAGCGGAAAAAAATGTTATGGAACGCGTGAAAAAACTTAACGCTGCCGCTAACGCTTGCGCTTTCGCACTCGGTAACGTCGACGCTATGGCGTATGACAGTGCAGAAGATATCTACGCAAGAGCCTTGCAAGCTAAAGGCATTGATACTTCTAAATATCCCAAAGAATCTTACAAAGCTATGGTTGACGTGTTGCAAAAACAACGTTTTGACGTAACCCACGCTAACGACGAAGCAATCAAGAAATTCAGCGTATCCAGTGAAAAAACTCCTGAATACATGAAAAATCTGAAAAACATCACTATTCGATAAGAAGGGAGCAAAGAAAAATGGCTAACGAATTTCAAGGACAAGTAAACATCCTGCCTGCTATTGGTGTACCCGGTCAACATATGAGTACAAACCCTTTAGTAAGCACTCAAAAAGGCTATTGCGCTGCTGACACCGTAACTATTGGCGGGTTTGTATGGGCGGTACCCGTAGAAGGAAACGACGCTTTTGTAAAATCCACAGGCACAGGTGCGCCGCTGGGCTTTGCAGTGCGTGAAATCACTAACCCGCTGGGCTATAACGAATCAGCTTCCAACACTGTTCCTAAAGGCTTTCCTGTATCTGTAGCAGTCAAAGGTGACTTTGCTGTTATCACTGGTACAGCCGCAACCGTAGGGCAAAGCGTTTTTGCAGTGCTTACAGACGGTACTATCAAAACTAACACAGCAGGCGAAACTGTAGAAGGTGCAGTAGAAACTGATTATAAAGTAGTAAATATTAACGGCGGCGGTGCTGTAGGCGATATTATCGTCATCAGCAACTGGGCTTAATGAAAGGGGAAAAGACAAATGTTTGAAAATCAATTAGGCTTGCAGGAGCAGCTTGACGTGATGAAACAATACGGTATCATTTTTGATACTGGGTCGCCTATCCGTGGCATTTTGGCAAACGATAGCATTGACCAATTAGCGAATGACGCTGCAATGGTTACCGCAGCAAACAGCGGCGTTCCTGTTGAATTTACATCTTATATTGATCCTATGGTTATTCCTATCCTGACCGCTACCCGTGGCGCGAGAGAAATTTTTGGAGAAGCTAAAAAAGGTGACTGGACAACCTCTTATGCACGTTTCCAAACTTCCGAAATCACAGGCGAGGTTGAAGCTTATACAGATTATGGTCAAGGCGGTGCTTCTGATGTAAACCCGACTTTTCCGGTAAGAACTCAATATATCTATCAAACTAATATCCGTTATGGCGATAGAGAAGTCGACGTTGCAAGCCGCGCACGTTTGCAACTGGCAGCCGATAAACAACGTGCTGCTGCTACTGTAATTGATATTGCAAGCAATAAATTCGCACTGTATGGCGTGGCAGGCTTGGAGATTTACGGCTTGCTGAACGACCCGAATTTGCCTGCTGCTGTTAGTCCGTTGCCAAATGCAGATACCAAAACTCTGTGGGCTGAAAAATCCACCAAAGAAATTTACGAAGATGTACTGTATCTGTTCGGCAAAATGGCTGACCGTGGCGCAGGACACATTGACGCTAATACCGAACTTGTACTTGCTACCTCTCCCGCTACACAGGTACAACTGGGCAAAGCAACTGACTTCAATATTTCTGCTCGTCAGATGTTGGAAACCTACTTTCCAAGAATCCGTTTCGTTGCATTGCCTGAACTGGCTACAGCAACTGGCGGCACTTCCATTCTGCTTGTCGCTCCGACAATCGAAGGACTGCCGACCGCTCAAATCGGATTTAGCGAAAAATTCCGTGCTATGCGCTTAATTCCGGAAAGCTCCAGTTTCCATCAAAAATTCGTCGGTTCTTCTTACGGCACTATCATTTATAGACCGTTTGCAATCGGCAAAATGACAGGCGTTTAATTTACAGTAACTAATAAAAAAGGAGTGCTGCTACATGGCTAGACCAAAAAAAGTAAAACAAGATGAAGTTGTAACAATCGTTGATGATAAGAATACAGAAGCCTTACTGCCGCAGGAAGTCGAGCCGACAGGGGTAGAAGTGATTGAGGAAGAAAAGCCCGTTACTTATGACCCCAACGAAAGCGACGAAGTCAGCGAGGTAGAGGAAAAGGAAGTTGAAAAAGTTAACGCCAAACAACCTGTTCAAGCTTCCCCGACCAAACAAGCTGACACTGTTACGGTATGCTGCAATTCTTATCAAGACGTGATTTTTGCTGTAAGACTGCCAAACGGTAGTCTTGCCGAGGTTAAATTTAACGGCAACAACAAACATCTTGCGGGGCTTGAAATGGGTAAAAACCCAATCGGCGGCGCGTTTGGTATGACTTTCGGCGTTCCCTCTGACATGTGGGAATTGATTAAAAAACAGCATAAATCAGACCCTAGAATTATTAACGGTTTGATTTTTGCATCAACCGGAGATACCCGCTTTACAAAAAGCGCAATCCACGAACGCAAAGAGTTGCGTAACGGGAACGAGCCACTTGACCCGAAAAAGGTTATTGCTTCAACAACCCCTTTTAAGTAAGGGGGCGTAAAAATGGCTGATGATAACAATATCGTTATATTCGACCCGGAAGAATTTAAAAAGCTGTATCCGCAGTTAGCGGGTGTAGATGATGTTGTACTTGAAAATAATTTCAAAATAGCAACACTGGCTTTAAATAATTCCGTCAATTCAGCCGTGAAAGACCTTGACGAACGTAAAACGCTGCTTTACCTGCTCACTTGCCATATAAGCGAGCTACAGCAGCGCGGAGCGTTTGTTGTAGGCGTTTTGAGCGGCGCGACACAGGGCAAGGTATCAACAAGCTATACCCTACCAATGTCGCTTAACTGGTATAACCAAACACAATGCGGTATGCTTTTTTGGACGCTAACCGCAAAATACAGAGCAGGCGGGCGTTATTATGCGTTTAAAGGTCAAACTTGTTGCAGGTAACAGCACAGGGACATCCGGTAACTGGAAAAAGAAGTTGCGAAATCTGGTAAGACAAACGCCGGAAGCACAGGCGGGCTTTACAGCGGACGCAACCTATCCAAGCGGAATAAATGTTGCTTATGTTGCTTATATCCAAAATAAGGGCATAGGCGGCGTTCCTGAACGCCCCTTCATGCAAAGGACTGTAGACGAACAACAAAACAAATGGAGCAAGCAGCTTACTGCCCTGTTAAAAGGTAAGTCGGCGCAGAACGGCGCGCTTTTAAATGCTTATACTGCTGTATCAAAAGAAATGAAAGCGGATATACAGGATACTATTAAAAAATGGGAGTGGAACGACCCGCGCCCGAATAGCCCTGCCACTATCCGCATGAAACAGCGCAAAGCACAAAGCGGCAAAAACGCCGTAGCAACTGACCCTTACCGAGCTTTGATTGATACGTCTACCATGATAAATGCAGTCACAAATAACGTAAAAGTTAAATAAAGAGGGTGTAACAGATGAACGGAATTAATTTGCACATGGTGGTTAGAAGTGCTATAACTGCCATAAATCCTGACGAACAAGTTATCTTGTATCAGTCAGCCGGGCAAAAAAATATCAGCGGCATTGTTACACCGCTTTTTTTTAGCCCTGCAACTGTAAACGTGCAGTTTCAGCCAAACGAAGCGAATCGTTTGCAACACCTCGAAAACATCAACAGCACGGCGCATACAGAACAGATATTCCTTGCCAGCGATAACAATAGACCTATTGAGGGCATTGCACGAGTTCCAATCTTACGCACAGGCGACTATATCGAGCGCAAGCCCGGTGAATTTTGGAAAATCACAGCAATGTTTGAGGACTGGTCTAATGTTGGCTGGGCTAACTGTGAAGTAACTTTGCAAGTGCCGCCGTATCCCGACTTTACCAATCAGCCTGACGACGAAGGAAACAACCTTACAAGCGTCGGAAGAAAGGCGGTGAAGTAATTGGAGCATGGAGCGATTAACGTAGCCGTAGAAGCCTATTTGCGTGCTTATATGCAACCGCCGTTAACTGCTGAACAAATTTACCTCGGACAGCAGAACAATTCGGCACTTCCAAAAACACGGGAACACGTAGTGTTTTTTCTTGCCGGTACCCGCCGAATTGGTACGAATGTCGGGGAGCAGATTGTTACAGAAGCAGGCACAACGGAAACACGTTCTTACCGTGAATATGTCGTTAATGTCGATTTTTGTGACGCCGATTATCAACGAGCATTGCAGCGGGCTGAATACTTTGAAACGCTGGGGCGTTCTGATATTGCGGTTGACTTTTTCAAAAAGAACTACAATATAGCTTTATTGTACTGCGAAAATATGCAGTTTTTACCATACACTGACGACACAAATCAATATATCAACAGATACCGCTTGCCGCTTCATTTAGCGTTTTGGACGGTATACGAATACCAGACAGAATACTTTGATAAAATCGCGATAACGCGGCTTGAAAATGTTGACGTACATCATAAACCAGAAAAAGGGGGTCTATAAAAAATGGCAATACCTATTTCAAAAATCGTTGAAATTAATCCGCGCGTAATTAAAGCGGGTAGCCAAGAGCTTGAAATCGCTGGCTTGTATTTAAGCGAAAACGAATTAACACCATTCCCAACGCTTAAAGCATATGCAAGCAAAGACGCTGTAGGCGAATACTACGGGCTTGATAGTATTGAATATCTTGCGGCTAGTCATTACTTTCAGTCTTATGATAACAGTGTTAAAAAGCCTAATATTCTTTATTTTGCAAAAAGGGTATCCGAGGCAATCGCAGGTAAGCTGTTCGGCGCAGAAGCGTTATCACTGACCAGCCTTAAAAAAATCACTGCTGGCGGCTTTACTATCTCCGTAGACGGCAGCCCTATCACTGTTACAGGATTAGATTTTAGCGCAGCTACAACGCCTAGCGACGTAGCCGCAGCAATCGCCGCTAAGGTTACAGGAACGACCGTTGTTTACAATAGCAACAGTGAAAGCTTTACCATTACCAGCAAAACAACAGGCGCAGATAGCGAGGTATCAGTAGCCACAGACGGCTTGACCGTTGATGAACTCGGCACGGATACCGCAAGCGCATTAGGCTTAACTGCTGCAACTGGCGCGCTGGTATCCGACGGCAGCGACGCTTTGACGCCTGCCGCTAATATGCAATCTGTTGTAAATCAATCGACTAACTGGGTAAGCTTTACCACACTGAAAGAAGCTACAGATGTAGAAATTCAGCAGTTTGCAGAATGGAACAACAGTAACCCGATTGAATTCTTGTACGTTCCGTGGCAATCTTCTAATGCCCTGAAAACCAGCGGAGAGGGAACACTTGTAACCACGCTGAAAGAAGCGAACTACGAAGGATTTTGTATGAACTATGCGCCTGACGTATACACTGCTACGCTTGTCATGGCTACAGCAGCTTCTATTGACTGGAACAGGGCGAACAGTGTTGTAAGTTATGCGTTTAGAAAGCAAACAGGACTTGCGGCGTCTGTAACTGACGACGATAGCGCAACAGCGTTGCTGGCTAACAACGTTAACTTCTATGGACGTTACGCCGCCCGTAGCACTGATTTTTCGTTCTATTATGATGCAAAAATGTTCAGCGGCAACTATGGATTCGTTGATACGTATATCAACATGATATGGCTTAAAAATGTTATGCAAATCTCACTTGCAAACGGCTTGACGTCAATTGGTAGGACCCCTTATAACGAGATTGGGTACACGCAAATTCGTGCATGGCTGAACGACCCAATTACTAGGGCGTTGAATAACGGCGTTATTGATACGGGTATCGAATTAAGTGAAAGCCAAAAAGCGCAGCTTTATGCGGAAGCAGGGGAAGATATCTCTACAGAGCTTTACACCAATGGCTATTATATCCAAGTGTTAGACCCCGGCGCAGCAGCAAGGGTTAACCGTGATAGCCCGATTATAAACGTTTGGTATACATATGGCGGCAGCGTTAACAGATTAGTCGTTCCGCTGACCGTAGTGTTATAAAAAAGGGGGTGTGCTATAAATGGATATTACATCAGCAAATGCAAAATGTTTCTTAACGATTGAAGAACTGTTCCCGGCAGGTGTTCTGTTGCAAAACTACGCTACCGACCAAGCTGTAGACCAAGACGAGCGACAAATCAGTATCGTTCGTATGGGCGTTGACGGACATATGGCGGCAGGCTGGACACCGCAACCGCATATTATACACTTTACCTTTGAAGCAAATAGCCCGTCTTTAACTTATATCAGGGCGTTGGCTAAATACATGGAAACACAGAAAAAAATCGTTCGGCTAGGTTTAGCAATAAACATTCCGAGCATTTCAACTTCGTTCATGTTCTCGAATGGCGTATTAACTAACGCTAAAGACTTCCCAGCACTTAAACAGGTGCTTGACCCCGTTACAGCAGCGTTTGCTTTTGAAACGAGAAGCTAATATAATATAGTTAACTAATAGGCGATATTCATAGTATCGCCTATTCTTATAAAAGGAGTGAGCAAAAAATGGCTAGAAAAGAAATCATATTTACGCTACAAGATGCAGAAAGAACGCTAAAATTTAAGGCGCGACAAATGCCAGCCACAAAACTAGAGATGTTTATTATTAAACTTGCAGCCGTGGCACTTCATGGCGGTATTGCAAACTCGTTCAATGGACTGCCGGAAGGGAAAGGCATTTCCGATATTAACTGGCGTGATGTTAACATTGATGAAGTTTTTAAATCTTTAGGAAATGTTAACGTGGAAGAAGTCGCCGAGCTAGGCAACGAGCTGCTTAAATGCTGTTCGCTAATTACTTCCGACGGTGTAGAGCAAGAATTAATGCCGGAAACAATAGACGCAGTTATTGAGGAAGTAGGTAGCCTATGGACGTTGAAAAAGAAAGCCTTTGAGGTGAATTTTTCTAGTTTTCTAAAAGGCGGCAAGTCAAACGAAACGCCCGACTTGTCGCCGAGCAGCAGCGGTATTCATTTCTCGAAAAAACAGTAAATGTCACGCCCTCTGTTGCTAACGTAGTCGCCGCAAGACTTGCCACACTGCATGAACTTCAAACAATTTACAGCTATGATGATTTATTAGATATGTGCGAGATTTTGGCTAACAAAAATACTAATGACTTTTTGTTGGCTGAATATATGCGAAAAAACACGAAAGGGGGTTAAAAAATGGCTACAGTTATTGATAGTTTTATGATAACTCTAGGGCTAGACCCCACAGACTTTAACAAAGGAATAGACGAAGCCGACAAAAAAACAGAAAGCTTTGCTTCAAAGCTAACGAAAAAAGGAACCGCCGCCGCCGCCGCTTTCCTTTCGTTTGGTACAATTATAGCGCAAGTTAAAAGTCTTGCCGCAGGAGCTGACGCCGTCGGTAAAGTTGCAGACCGTATAGGCGCAAGTGCGCCGGATTTATACGCATGGGGCAACGCGGCAGAACTATCAGGCGGCAGCGTCAGGGGATTGTTTAACAGCGTCGAAGGACTAAATAAACAGTTAGCCCGTATCGCTGTTACAGGTAAAAGCCGTATACTGCCATTCTTCGAGCAACTGGGCGTTGCAGTAGTAGACGACAGCGGAAAAGTCCGCAATGTATTTGACGTTTTGCGAGATTTAGCCGGAGCTGTTGAAGGTATGAGCAAGCTTGAAAGTCAAGGTATCCTTTCATCTTTACAGCTTGACGAGGGTACGATAGGACTTCTGCAAGGCGGACGGCAAGCGTTAGATGATCTGATAAAACGTCAAAAGGATTTAGGTTATTTCACCAAAGAAGATACTGTTATAGCCGCCAAATTTAATGACAGCATTACAGAATTAAGCCGTTCTTTTAGATTCGTATTTTTGCCGATTCTGCGGTTTGCTGCTCCTACACTGACCCAATTCGCCCTAGCGTTAACGGATGTATTCGCCTATATGCAGAAGCATGGCGATATATTAACAATGGCGTTATACGCTATTGTAGCCGTTGTTACGGGCTTATTACTGCCTGCCCTATGGAGTTTATTCACCGCCATACTAGCTAATCCTATAACGTGGGTTATAATGCTTATAGCAGCGTTTCTATTAGTCCTAGAAGATTTATGGGTATACGCCAACGGCGGCAAGAGTGCCTTTGAGGATTTATGGCAAATGTTAGGCACAGGTGACGAAGTTCTTGCGGCACTACAAACGGCGTGGGATTACTTGAAGCAGGCAGCACAAATAGCATGGGAGATACTGAAACAAATCCTATTATTCTGCTTAATGGGATTTTATAAAATCGTAACAGCAATGGCGTTACTCGTTACAGCAGGCGGCGCAGCGTTCAAAGCCATTGCAGGGTTTATTAACGACTACTTAATATCACCGCTCAAATCAGCGTGGGAATGGATAGGGAAGATTTTAGACAAAATTCCTTCATTGAGCAGCATAAAAGCCACCATTTCTGAACGTTGGGAACAAGCTAATACTCCGATACCGTCTTTGCAGGCTATTGCAGCAGGCAGCGGGGGCAGCAATACCAATCAAGAAATTAACGTTGGGAAAATTGATATCCACACCACAGCAACGGACGCAAGCGGCATAGCTGCCGACATGGGTGGAGCAATCAGCGAGAAATCCGGGCTATTCTTTACGAATGCAAGCGGCATTAAATAAGGGGGCGTAAACATGGCTAAATTATGGAATTGGAGCGGTAAAGAATGGCAGAATTGGTTACTTGCCAACAGCGCAGGTACAGCACTAGCCACATTTACGACCTATCTAGGCAGCACTGTAAAAGCGGAAGCTAATATTACATACGATTACCTAGAACAAGGTAGCTTTGCTGCCTACAATAAAACTACTGCCCCTATGGATATCACAATAACGCTTGCTAAAGACGGAACGCCGGGAGAACTTCAACAGGCTGTTGCGGTGCTAGAGCGGCTACGAACAACGACGGAATTAATATCATTTGTTACACCGCTTAAAGAACACCAAAACATGACGCTCGACAAATATGACTACGCATTCAACGAGGGGCAGGCATTAACGACCCTTGTAGTAAACATTCATCTTGTCGAGATTCGGCAGCAGAAAAGCCAGTACACAAATGTTGATGTACAGCCGATAACCTCTGACGACGCCGCCAGCGCGTCAGACGCTTCAACCGTCGACAGGGGCAATACTAATCCTAGTGACGGGGACGATTCCGAAAACAGTAGTGTAGCATACGATATAAAAAAGGTTTTGGGATTGTAGGGGGACATTATGACTTATAAAACGATACCATTAAACGCCATACCTAATCAGCAATTCACGGTTACGCTTGATGGTCAAATCTGCCAAATTCGCTTATACTGGCGTTACGACCACCTATATTGTGATTTAAACGTACAGGATGAAGTTATATGCACTGGTGCGCTGTGTGTAACTAATGAGTTTATCTTACAGCAGCCAAAATTGAATTTTAGCGGAAACCTGTTGTTTGTGGACAAGGAAGGACACGGGACGCAGCCTGACTATAAAGAGCTGGGAACACGTTTTGTCTTGTGCTTCGTGCCGGAAAGCGAGATGTAGCATGAGTTTTTCAATAAAAGCCCTTAGAGCGACTATAACGCTTCGTAGCGGGACTTTTCCGAATACGAATAGCAATACTATCATTATCGAAAACCACCGCATTAAAGCGACGATATCGAAGCCGGGCGGCGAGGACAAGAACACTTTAACCGCCAGTATATACGGTTTACCTTTAAGCGTCATGGAAACAGCAAGCACGTTAGCATTTTATCCACAGCAGTCAGAGAAGAACTTTATTCGTCTTGAAGCTGGCGACGATACTGGTATAGTCGGGACAGTCTTTGAAGGTGAGTTTACACTGGCAGCCGCTAACTTTAGCGGTGCGCCGGAGATATCTTTTGATATCAAAGCAGCGGCGGGTATTTATCCTGCGCTGTTGGCAACGCCGCCAATCGCTGTACAAGGCACTACCGACGCCGCGAAACTGTTCGAGCAATTTGCGACAGAAGCGGGATATACTTTTATCAATGAGGGCGTTTCGGCAAGCGTTAGAAACACAACCTTTACGGGCAGTCCAATCGAAAAAATGCACAAGCTAGCAAAGCAACTAGGCATTGACTTGTATATTGACGATAGTAAAGTAGTGATAACTCCGAAAAACGGAGCGCGCAGCGGTAATGCTGTGTTGATAAAGGTAGGAACTGGTTTAATTGGCTACCCGTCTTTCACGCAGGACGGCATAGAGTTTAAATGCGAATTTGACCCTACTATAACACTAGGCGGTTTAGTAAAGCTGGAAAGCGTTGTTCCGCGAGCTACAGGCGTATGGAAAGTTACAAGCTTGACGCATAATCTAGAATGTTTTAATTCACAGGCAGCGGGAGCGTGGGACAGCGTAGTCAAAGCCGTTTACGTACAGGAGAACTGATATGGATACTTTGAAAAAATCTCAAATAGTTGCGCCAACGGTTGAAAGCACTCGTTCCCCTTTTACTGGTAACAGTCAGGGCAACGAAATGGCGTATTTTGTTGAAAACTTTTTGAATGGCAGGGTAAATACGGCATTGCCGTGCAAAGTTCAAGCTGTTTACAGCGACGGAATAAGCCCCACAGGGCGAGTTGATGTACTGCCCTTAATAGTTTCCCTAGACGCCAAAAACAACGCCATAAATCCAGCCCCGCTTTATAATTTACCCTATTGCAGAATACAGGGCGGCGCAGCGGCATTAGTTTGCGACCCTGTACCGGGTGATATTGGACTTGCGGTATTCTGTCAGCGGGACGTATCCAACGTTGTTAACGGTACACCTGAACCAGTCCAGCCCGGCAGCTTTAGGAACTTTGATATTTCAGACGGCTTTTTTATCGGCGGATTTTTAAACCAGCAGCCGACCTGCTACATTCAGATTCTACCTGACGGCAATGTTATCGTCACAGCCCCGCAGCACGTCACAGTTAACACCAGTCAGACGACCATTAACAGTAACACTACCATAAATGGCAATCTGACCGTTACAGGTAACACAACCGTGCAGCAGCGGCTTGATGTTATCGACAATGCGACAATCAAAGGTATTAGCTTTGCCGACCACGTTCACGGAAATGTTGAAAGCGGCAATAGTAATACTGGCACACCTAAATAAAGCAAAACATCAAAAATGGGTAAATTTGATATCTCAAAAAAAGAGATAGCAAAAAACGCTGTTTTTGACATTTAAACTACATAAATAATTTAACGATAAAATACCGTATTTTACCGCATTTATACCAGCAAATTTAGCATACAAACTAAGAGAGGTTTTGAAATGGAAAACGGGAAAATTAAGTGCAATCTATGCAACCAAGAATATTCAGCGGACGCCTGCAAAAGCTTTACCTACGGGCGGCTTGACGTAAATATTTGCCCGACCTGTCTAGTTTGGTCAAGTCACGAATGGGCAGTTATGGCGAGAAAAACGCTGCGACAAAAGAAAGGCAGGCGTTGACGTGGAAGCGATATTTATGGGTGCGATAACGTGGGCTATCATTGGTATTTGCTATATGATTTATTCTGAATTTTAAGGAAGTGATAAAATGTTTAATAGAAGATTACTTCAAGCCACATCAGGGGGGGATATTCCTATTCCCGTTGATGTTCCTACCGCTTGTTTTGTTCCGTCACGAAATCAATATAACGCTCAAAATCAAGTGGAATATATGCCGACATTTACCATTCCCGAAAATGTGACGCGATTAGGGTTATACTGGTATCCGCGTAGTACAATGAATGCCACATATAGCCGACTATTTCGGCAAGTTGTTGCCGTGGCAGCAGGACAGCAATATAGAGTTGATTACTTTAATTGGGCTGACCTTGCTAGTAACGCACGCGGGACATTACGGCTAACCAATGTAAATAACGGAAAGTATTTAGATACAGCGAACGGATTAGTTTATTTTAACGATGATATTCTTCGAGCTGCCGTTAGTTCTGGTTTATTTATGTTTCCCTGCAACGTATTGTATTGCGGATATAATAGAGAGATTGAAAAGTTGCCTATAACAGCAAGTATAGCGTGATAGGGGGATAACTATGTTCAACAGGCGTTTATTAATAGATTCGGGGGGGGAGCAGCAAACTTATTCTGTGCTTGAAATCCATGTAGACACGCCCGACGGCGATCACGTTCGGTCAGCAAGAGTGGAGCTGACTTACAACGGTGAAAGCAATTTAGCTAATACTGATAATAAAGGAATAGCCGTTTTCTATGGAGTGCCGACAGGAACAGAAATATCTTATACGATAACGGCGGCAGGATATAATGCGGCTACAGGGAAATGGATTATTCCCACCGACGTCGAATATGAAACAGAGTATGTTGTTTTATCCCCCCTCGTTAACTATGATTTTAAATTAACTATAGGGCAAAACTACGACGTCGAAATGGGTTTTTATCAATCGGGATTTTTTAAAAATGATTTTGGCGGGATAAGCCCGGCTCAATTTATGCAGCACACAATAGAAAAAGTTGGAATAGACGCGATAATGGATACAACGACAGGTATGTATATGGCAAACACGTTAACAGTAGCGTTAACAGGAGATACCCGGAGTTCTATAAGTCAAATAACAATCTATGTGGCTGATTCTATGTATACGCTTAATACCGTTATTTATAATGATGGTGTTACCTATTATTCCCTCGAAATGCTTGAGGATACTACGGTAATAGATTACTTTGACAGAAGGAACGGGCAAACAGTAGATATTCAATTAATAGACCAATAAAAAAGGTGGTACGAATATGTTTAATAGACGTTTACTAGTATATCCGGGGGGGACATCTGAACCCCCGCTGCCAACAAAGGAAACTGTATTGTGGAAGGGTAGCACTGAAAATGCTTTTACTATCACTATCCCGCCAGGTGTGAAAGTTTTAAAAATCACAACAGAAAATACCTATGTAAATGAGTTTGTTGACCCTAAACTGCCTAGATATATTGGTGTAACAGGCGGTAAAAGTTATAATATACGTTGGGTTACTGTAGAAGAAGGAGGTATACCCGAACCTGAATATTGGGAGGTACTAGTATTCAGGTATAATGGTTCTTCTGATTTTAAGCAATGGGTATCTTCATATGCAGGTGATGCAGTAGAGGGTGCATATACTACGAATATCCAGATTATAATGTCCTACTCTGCAAGCATAAACGGCGTAACTCCAAACGTTTTAGATTATTAAGAAAAAAACAAAGTGAAGTGAATTGACATGAATAAAGCAGAAAAGGCGAAAGCCTACCGTGAGGAATTGAAAGCGGAAGGATACTGCCCAAGATGTTATAAGCGTAAAGCTGTAGCAGGCAAGCTGCATTGTAAAGAGTGCGAAAAGTATTATTATGCCTACTATCACGCACACAAGGCGCAGCGGCTTGAATATGCAAAGCAGCGGCGGGAAAAACTCAAAGCTGCCGGGCTATGCACTCAATGCGGGAAAAGGCAGCAGGAAAAAGGGCTTCTGTGCATAGAATGTTATAAAAAACTACCCCATTAATACCAGTAAGCAGGGCGTTTGCCCTGCTTTTTTTATTTTGCGATTTTTCAAAAAAAGACTTGACAACAGGATGAAGGGGGGCTATAATATAAACAAGAGGTAAGGAAAATAAAAAAATAAAGGGAGAGATACCATGACTAAACCATTAATGAAGTAATGACGGCGTTCAGAAAAAGTATCGTAAGGAAGTGCAGAAGATGAAAACATTAAAAAACATAAAAGTTGGCGATAAAATATTTGTACTTTTTGATAATACTATTCTAGCTGAACCGTCAGAAATTAAAATATTGACCGTCGAGAAAAAGGGGAGAAAGTTTATTTATTCAGGGCATTATAAATTTAATATAGAATATGGCAATAATGTTAGTAATATTACCGTTAGAAATTTAACCGCATTCGCAACGTTTGAAGAAGCAGAAGAAAAGTCGAAAACAAATAGATATGGAATCAAAAAGGAGTGATAAAGTGAAGTTTGAAAAACCAACACTGAAAGAATGGAACGCTGCCGAGAAATTAGCTGACCCGGTAGCGTTTAAAACATGGGTCAGAAGGCTGGTACGCAGGGACAAGAGATATTTAAAAGAAGTTGCAGCAGAAATGAATATCAATGAAACAGGATTGCACGACCGTTTTAAAAGAGGTTTTGTCAACATTAACGATTTAATAAAGCTGCTGGATAGCCTAGATATGGATTTAATCATCAGAGATAGAAGGTATAACAGATGAATAAATACTGCATTTTTTTAACAAATTGATGATAAAGAGGTAAAGTGGTATAAAAACCGCCAGACAGCTAATAGCATTAATGAATATGGCTTTTTGGATACATCACAAGAATTTACAGAATAGGAGTAGTTATTGAATGAAAAATTTAAACGCATATAATGAATATCGCATAGTACACCCGTTTTTTCCTGAAGAAATAGGCGACGAGCATAACGGCTTTTTCTTTATGGATATTCTAGGACGCAACTTTTATATCGGTGCTTCTGTGTCAAGTAATGGTTTGCAACACATTTCAGTGTCAGCCCCCGGCAAAGGAAGAATAGTACCGACGTATGAAGAAATTTGCGAGATTAGAAACAAATTCTTTGAGCCGTCTGAACAAGTTATACATTTCTTTAATGTCGATAGTAAAGATATAAACCTAAATGAAAAATGCTTACACTTATGGAGCAGCGAAAAGTTATGCGACATACCAAAGGAGTTGAAGTTGTGAGTTTTTATTATATTGAAATCGAAACAAAAGGGTATTACATGGGCGAAATAGTTAAACAAAACAGCAAGCTTAAACCGCGGTGTTGCTTATTGAGAGGAAAATGTTGTAAATATAGCAGTGATATAGAAGCTGCAAAAGCAGCCGAGGAAATAATCACGAAATGCCGAATACCAAAAGACTATATATCGATCAGAAAAGTTATTGACCAAACATCTAGCGGCAATAATTTTAAATTTTTTGATAACCAATTTAAACAATCCTACCGAGAGCAGATAAAAGCAGAGAACAGAGCTTTAAAAATAATTCAAAACATTAATCAAATAAGAAGCATAACTAACGTTACCGAAACGCGAAACTTGAAAAATAACGTGATAAAAGTTATTATTAGATTAACGAATGGTGAAAAAATCATCGTAGATAATCCGAGCAAACTTTTGCAAAACAAAATAAATGAAATATTTAAAGGTGATAACATGGAAAATTCTAATCAGATTGAAGCCCCGGTAAAATTCGGAATTTTAGAAGAAGAAAAAGTTTCCCGCAAATTTTACCCCGTAAAAAATGCCCCTGCCGATACAGTGCTGCCGAAAAGGAAAACAGCAAAAAGCGCAGGTTATGACTTCGTGCTACCCTGTGATGTGCGCTTAAATCCCCACAGCATATCGGCTATTATTCCAACAAACGTTAAAGCGTCTATGCCTGATGATGAAGTGTTAATGCTATATATTCGCAGCTCAATAGGCATTAAACATCATGTAACACTAGCGAATGGGACAGGAATTATTGACGCCGATTATTTTTCCAATCCCGACAACGACGGCAATATAGGCATTTGCCTGCAAAATAACAGTAATGAAATCGTGAGTTTAAAAAAAGGCGAACGGATTATGCAAGGTATTTTTGTTAAATATGCTGTATGCGACAGCGACGATACAAACGAAGTCCGCAAGGGCGGTTTTGGGTCAACGGGAAAAGAATGACGCCCATATTCGCCCTGTAATCGCCTCAAAATACTTTTAGGACAATTACATATACAAGCAAAAATAAAACGCTGTAACCTAAACAGCGTTCAAGAGAGGGGGTATATCATGGATAAGTTTTTTACTGTTCTAAAAGAAAACGGCTTAATTATGAATTTCGTCTTTTTCTGCGTTTGCTTTTTAATTATCGGCGTAGGATTAGCACAAGTGACGAAGTAAAAAAACACCCTGCTTTTTAGCAGGGTGTTTTTTGTTTAAAAAGAATTGTGAGAAGGGGCAGTTTCTGCATATTTAATTATAGCAACAAGGCGCAAAAGAAGCAACCTTTTATGATTGCTTCTTTTATTTTAATTCAACAGGAGAGCTGACGCCACATAAATATTATAGCATAAAAACAGAAAAAGCAAAGCGTTAACTTTGCTTTTGTCTGCTGCTTTTTAACTTGTTTTGCGTCACATGATAAAAAGGCGGTTTAATTTTGTACCATATTTATTATAACGCACATGTGGTATAATGTAAACAAAAATAAAAAGCCCCGCAGGGCTTTTTACTATACCAGCCTATCGTTGGGGAGATAAACTGATATGTACCGTATTTATTTTATCATACAAAACAGAAAAACGCAAATGTGCGTTGCATTTGCGCTTCTGTGACCCTTTTTAGTTACCAACAATCAACGCTGACTGTGAATGTCTAAATTATATCAACAGGGCGCAAAAAAAGCAACCGTTTCCGATTGCCAATTTTGCAGAGGTTCGTTGAATGAAAAAATATAAGAGCTTACGACTATGCTACGCTAAAATTATAACATAGTTAAATAAAAAATAAAAGGGGGCTTATTTATGGCGCAATTAAGCATTTATAACGGCAGTGTTACATCCGGCGGAATGGACGGAACACTAATCACTACAAGCGATATCTTGAAGTACACAGATAAAAAAGGGGAGCTTGGACACATTGTAGCCTATGCGCTGCGGGCGGCGTTAACGACTAATGTTTATAACGTTTCGCTTTCTGTTATCGGCAGCAACCCTGAATGGTTACAGTTATCTAAAGACGGGAACACGTGGGGTCCAAAGTTAGAGTTCGCGAATATCGGCGATACAAACACATTGTTTTATGTGCGGTCGAATATTCCGGAAGGGGCAGAGTTCGGACAAACCGTATTAAACAGATTTTTGCTGAAATATATTGAAACAGTATTAACAGAGGGGTAGATTTTAATGATTATAATAAAGTGCGAGGATGAACTGTTGATGTTAAGCGGAAACGCTTATATTAAGGCTATAAAAATAGATATTCCAGACAACGATAAAGAATTAACAGGCAAGCTAGATATATACTGCCAAGAATTTAGAAAAACTGCTTTAAGTATAACTTATGACAAAAAAGTCGTAGAAAAGCTGTTAAATGAATGTATGACAGCGATAGAGGTAGAAATGTCTTGCGCACCGGACTGCAACACAAATATATTTATTGATTTAAAAAGTATTATTGATTGTGCGATAAAAAAGGCAGAAAGAGGGCTGGAAAATGATTAGATTCTATATAGACGGCACAGCAGGGCAAAAAGACGGTACAGAAGTTACAGAAATAAATCCTATCACAGCTACAGGGCTTTTCCCGTCGGGTAGCACGGCAGCAAGCAAAAGCGTTAAGGTATATATCAGAGCAGACGCGGGAGAAAGTTATAGACAGGTTTTAGTTGGAGCTAATGCCGATAAATTTACTAAATGCCGTATAACTTCATTCAACAACTCAACTACGCAAACGATAGGTTTAACAGGGGGGTATTTTGAAACTGTATTAAAAACAGTTTCGGATGTCAATCAAGAATTAACCTTTACTTTTTACGCAACAGCAAGTGACGGGGCTACTGTAGATACGTCTATAAAAATCTATGCTTATGTTATAGATTTGCGAAAAACAATCGAATAGGAAGGGAGTTCGAACAATGGCTAATCATTTACATTGGTACACTGGTGGCAACATAGGAGCAGCAGACGGGGAAGAAATCGACATAAGCACTCCTTTTAATTTAGGCAATATAAATACATTTACAGATGTTGTATCATATGTAACTACCACGGTGAATGTGGCAAGTTTTTATCCAGTAATAGGCTTCCCGTTATATTTAAGAACAGAGGCAGGCTTTGAAATATCTAGCGGAACATTAACAGCGGGGTATCGGTCCAGTACGATTATTATATCCGCGATAGGAACACAGCAAAGCCAAGTTAGACCAGTATTGTTTCAAGATAAAACAGCACTCTTGCAGGCTTTAGACGGAAGTAATATATACGCTGCGATATCGCCAAACAATCCTCTTGCTATAAATTCTACAAATAAAATAACCTCTGTAAATAGCTGTTTGTTTTTTATTGTAGCAATAAAGCCCGGCGCACAAGTAGGCGATTTATACCCGCAGAATTTATTAAATTTTAGCTTTACTGAAACGGAGTTGACAAGCTAATGTTTGACCGCAGATTATTGATTGCAAATTCGGGGGGACATACCCGCTGTAGTAACTATAAATTTTTATCTGAAATGCCTTAATTATCAGCCGGGTGTTATAGACCTGCCTGTAACCTTTAAGATATCAGATTTTAAAACAGAAGAACAAACTTACTATGCAAAAGTAAATTCTACCGTTGGCGTTCCTGTGAATTTGTATGCGGAAACGGTATATGAAATAACAGTGCAAGATGATAGGTTTTTGCCAATATTAGAAGATACTGTTTTTCATGCGAATGTAGATTACTTAATATTACTTGATTTGATTTAAATATCAAAAGTTAAGGTGTGATAAAATGGATATAGATAGAATTTGCTGCCGCTGCAATAAGCCTTTGCTTACTGGTTACTACTACTTTAATAACAAATTCGGTATATGTATAGATTGCATTACTAAATTATCCGTTTTAGAAATCCGAAACGAAAACCAGTTACATATCAAAGAGATTGAAGCTGCGCTAAAAAAGGGGAATTGCTAAAATGATACATCAATGTACTTCGTGCGGTAAGATAAAGCCTATTGAGTGGGCTTTTGATATGCCCGCATATCATAAGACTTATTATATATGCAAAGAATGCTTGCCTAAAATATACGAAAGAATGAACAGGAAAGCGCAAAAAAATCCTGAAATAAAAGAAACCAGTTATTTTAAAAAAAGTTAGGGGGTGTAAACATGGCAGAAGTTGTTGAATTAAAAGCGTTTGTTACTGCTCCTACAGTGAAAGGATATGTTACAGCTCAATCTGATGAAAGCAGCTATATCAAAGGCGAAACAATGCGCGTTGTGGGAGTTAACTTACAACCTATAACGCAGATATACATGTTTAAACCACTTACAGGCTCAATAGATATTGATAATACGTATCAGATTGAAGTTAAAGCTAAAGATAAACCGAAACCGCCAAAGCCGCCCAATATCCAAGAACCTATTTACGTCACAGGTAAATATGGAATTGAAATGAACCCGTATTTTACGCCCGGCGATATAGGGCGTACGCTATACCTTAATGACAAGTGGGATATATTTAGTGACGCAAGCGGACAGATAGCGTTAGTATCCGGCGCATATGCTATAGCACAGAATGCGGCGAACGCAGTCAGGCTGTTCAAAAATGACGCTTATTTAGCACAAACGCGCGGGATTCCACATTTTGAAATCGAGCTGGGCAAAGCCCCGGCGATTGCCGCCCCTATCCTGCGAACTCGCATACGTGAAACCGTTCTGAACGTGAACGGAGTAACAGGAGCAGAAGTTGACTTAACATTTGATGAAAGCGGGCGTGTCATGGGCGGTGAAGTGCAAGCGACAGTATTGGAAAGCGAAAACGTTCAAATTGATTTTTAAGGAGCGAAAACATGACTTACATTTTTTATCTAATATTAGATATCATGTTTACATTGATATGCTATGTAACTAATCCAGTTGTAATATTATTCTCCAACGAACACGGAGAACTTCCATATCCTCTGCGCTGGTGGCAGACTTACGATAATTGTATCGACATACCGCATACAATTAACAGCGGCGTTCCAAAGCTGTTTAGATATGACTTTGACAAGCATTATAAATACACCCCTGAATTCAAAAATAAATACGTCATGAAGCCGGGATACGTAGAGATATTAGACCCGAATTTTACCGTATGGGAAAAAATTCAGCGTTATATTTGCCGAAATGTTTGGCTTTACAGAAATACTGCTTATGGCTTTTCTTATGAGGTTTGCGGGCGTTATGTATTAGCTGATAAGGTAAAAACATACGTTGACTATAACTATGCTGAAAACGACAAATGCTATATCGCTGTCGTTAACGATAATCGAATATTTTTAAATAAAACATGGAGCATATTTTACACAAAAAAATATTGCAAATGGTTTTATCTGCGAATTTATTTAGGCTGGAAATTCAAGGGGACTGCGGGGCAATCTATGATCGCTTTTCATATCAATCCATTTAGATTAAACGATTAAGGGGGATTAACAATGATAACATTTAAACCGGATACGGGGCTTGTATCAAGCGGAACGGCGGCGATACGGGCTAACCTTGTAACTCAATGGCAAAAAGCATTCGCGACAGACCCCGATAAGCCATTGCTTGACACAGCCCCCGAAACACCAGCGGGGCAGCTCATTGACGGACAGGCTGTATTAATTAACAGGAAAGATAGCGAGATTCTTTATCTTGCGAACATGTTTAATCCCAAAACCGCGCTTGGAATATGGCAGGACGCACTAGCAGGCATTTACTTCATTGAACGCCACATAGCCATAGCAACCCTTGTTACGGGCAACATCAAAGGCGCATACGGCACAGTTATACCCTATGGAGCTATAGTCCAAGACCAAAAGGGATACACATATACGAACGTCACAGTAACGACCATAGGAGAGGACGGAACAGCTACAGCTATTTTCCGCTGTAGCCAGCGTGGGGCTATTGAAATAGGCGTAGGGCAGCTTACGAAGATAGTTACCGTTGTTCCCGGCTGGGACAGCATAACAAATCTAGCCGCAGGCGTCACCGGACGAAACAGCGAAACGCAGGCAGAATTTGAGCAGCGCAGACGTGCCAGCGTAGCACAGAACGCCCACGGCATAGCGTCGGCGGTTGAGGGCGCACTAGCTAACCTTTCCGACGTAGTAGCCGTATCGGTTTTAGAAAACCGCGGTGACACGGACAAAGTGCTTTACGGCGTCACACTGCCCCCGCATAGCATTTACTGTAGCGTCTATGGCGGGAACATAGAGAGTATAGCCAAAACGATTCACGAAAAAATTGACGGCGGCTGTGGAATTTCGGGAAACACAAAAATCGCTTATGTAGATGAAAAAGGCAATGAATTCGTTTACTACATTGAGATACCGACAACAACAACATTCGCGCTGTCTGTAAAGATAAGGAAAACTTCGACGCTTCCGACCAATTACGAAGAACAAATTAAAAAAGTTGTTCTTCAAAACTTCAACGGCGAATTAAATAAATACGGACGCGCGAAAATGGCACAGACGATTTACGCAAGCCGCTTCTACGCCGATATAGTTGACGTCGGTGTAGATAATCTCGAAAATATTGAGATATCATACCCTAGCGGGTCAGAATGGACTGATAGCGTCGATATTCCAGCTAATCAGATACCAGTAATGAGCGAAAGCGATATTAATATTACCGTACTAGACTAAGGGGGCTTAAACATGGACTTTAGAGGGCAAGAAGATGTGCGCGAGTGCGACAATATACGTGTTGAACTACAACCGTATATCCAAAGTCAATACGGTAGCAGCACAACTATTTATCAGATTTTAGATGATTTTCGCGCGAATATCGACCCTAGTAAAGATATGCTAGTTTTCTATGACAACATATTTAATATAGCGACGGCTAATGGCGTCGGGCTTGATACATGGGGCGAAATCCTTGTTATTGGCAGAACGATAACAGACCCTATTAACGGGAAAAAATTCACGTTAGAAGATGATGAATACCGCTCACTGCTTTACTATAAAGCGTTAGCTAACATCACCGACGCAAGCCTTGCAACGCTTAACTATATGCTGAACAAGCTTTTCCCGGAGCTGGGCGGCGTTGTATTCAACGTTATCAACGAAAAGCAAAGAGAGGACGGGACGTTTTACAATAACTATCCCATGCACGTTCGCTTCGTATTCACAATGTATTTAACAGATGTTCAGCTTGCCATATTTAGGATAGGCGCGAATTTAATCGTAGGCGCAGGCGTAGGCTGGTCACTGATAATGATTGATATCGATAATACGTTTGGTTTTAACGGCAGCCTGCTTCAACCATTCAATAATGGCGTCTTTGACCCGTACCCCCTCCAATCTATAGAATAAAGAAAAAAGGAAGTGTTAAAATGGCTATACCAGTAGTTCAAGAACCATTGTATTTATTTGAAAGACCCTTTGCAAACGAAGGGACAAAAAACATCATTCCGGCAACGAATAACGAAACAACGGGATTAGCGTCACAGACGAACGGCTTTCCTGCTATAACGCAAGTCCCAATTAAGGCAGGCGGCATAGCCCCGACACGGGCGGACTTTAACGGTATTCTTTATATGTTATCTGCTTTTGCCTACTGGCAGCAAAGCGGCGGTTTAATGACTTACAAGACGACTTTACAGTATTCTGCAAACTGCCTAGTAAATCACAACAACAAGCTTTATATGTGCATTCTTGCTAATGGCGTAGATACGGCGGCAGGGCTAAAAACTCCGGGCATTGATACAACATACTGGCAAGAGCTTTTGCCATATATAGGCGGTATCACACCTGAACAAGTACAAGATAAGATAAACATATCCATTGGAGAGATACCCAAACCTGTGGCAACACATTTCGGCAGTTATTCAAGTGTTTCATCAAGTGGCACTGTTAAAACAGACGGAATTATAACTGCAAAAAGTTATTCGAATACTGGGATTACTGGCTATGTAAACGGTTTAGAAGTAATGTATACCGCAGGTAGAAGTAAATACGGACAAGGAAACTGTTCAATATCTTTTCCAGTACCAAAAGGTGCTAGCTATTTAGTGAGTGGCGCGGAGTATGTGCGCTGGCTACCATTAATAAGCGATTAACAAAGGGGTGAAAAAATGGATATTAACAATATAGTCAACTCAACCCGTATAAGAAATGCTAGGTTATTAGATGACATAAATAACAAAATATTAAACAGAGAATACTACAAATTCAAATATCTGCCGTTAGAGGGCGCACTGCCCGGGTTATATTTTCAGCAACAAACAGAGGATGCTATTAACGATATAGGCAACGTAGCATATGCAACGGAACAAGTCGCAGATGAAGCGTTAAAAATAGCACAACAGGCTTATAACATAGCTTTAGCAGCATTAGAAACGGCGAATAATGCACTTGCCGCGGCTCAAACAGCGCAACAAACCGCTGATACTGCATTGAATATTGCAAACAATGCTTTAAGCGTTGGAACATCTGCCGCTACAGCAGCAGCAGCAGCGCAAAAAAGAGCAGACGAAGCATATGATTTAGCCGACGCTGCGCAAAAAGCCGCCGACGCTGCGCAAAATACTGCTGACGCTGCGCAAAAAGCCGCTAACAGCGCAGCTGATGACGCTACAAATGCGTTAACAAAAGCAGAGGACGCATTGACAAAAATCGAACAGTTAAGCGTGTTAAACTACTATAACAATTTGACAGAAGCGACAGATGTAAACACATTAGTTGATATTCATCGCTGGTATTTACAAGCTTCTAATAATCCTAACGCGCCCGAAACAAACTCGGGTTTTTTAAACGTTGATAACGACTATAATGACAGTGTATGTAAACAGTTATGGGTGAGCGAAACGACAGGAGCGATTTATAATCGTTTCGGGCAAATTGTAGAAAACAGTGACCCGGCTACTGTTAGTAGTTGGTCAGAGTGGTATAAGCTGGCTACAAAAGCAGATATTGACGGAACTACGACAGACTTAACCGAAAAAATAACTACTGTGGCGAATAACCTTGCTACACATGAAGCTGACTTCAGTAATCCGCATAAAGTAACCGCCGAACAACTCGGATTAACAACGGTATATCAATATAAAGGCAGCGTTGCTACCTACGCCGATTTACCGACTACAGGGCAGAAAGTAGGCGACGTGTGGAACGTTGAAACGGCAGACCCCGACCACGGTATTGAAGCGGGGGACAATGTAGCATGGGACGGCGCACAATGGGATATTCTCGGCGGTAACCATGACTTAAGCGGGTACGCTCAATTAAATTCAGCCAATACCTTTACCGCTTTAAATACTTTCAGAGCAAACATTGCTGTATCAAGTGGCACAACAGCAGGCAGTCAAGGACAAATTATTTTAGGCAACAAACCCAAATCAGCAACAGTACAAGCGAATATTATATCTAGCACAAAAGGGGCGTTAAACTATATTGCAACAGAAAGCACTGGACATTACTTCAAAATTGGCAATAATACTGCGTCTACAACCATAACTACTAACGAAAGTGAAACAGCAATCCTTTCGCATAATGCCTTTGAATTTGCGCGAATAACAAATGTCGGTGTTGCAAAATGGTTAGGCAACGCAAACACCGCTACGAAGTTAGAAACCGCCCGCACAATAAACGGTGTAGAATTTGACGGTACGAAAAATATTACCATTGAAGCAGGCGGGGGCGGTGATGTTACCGCCGCAGGAGATAACAACTTTACAGGAACGAACACATTTAATAAACCTATAACAGTGAGGGACGGCGCACTTGCGGGCATTGGTGGAACTATTACATTAGGCACGAAGCCTAATAGCGCAACAACGCAAGCAAAGATAAATTCCACTACTACCGGAGCAATGTATTATACAGCCACAGAAGGACTGGCACACTTTTTTAACGTTGGCGCAACAGAAGTTGCCACAATAGGCGGCACTGCAAACACGGCAGCGCTTGACCTTTTGTCTAATCATATTTTATTTTTTGACACAAAAACAGGATTAACGATAGGTGGCGGCGGGACAGATAAAACTATAAGTTTTTACCCGGAAGGAAGCTACGAAACAATAGGCATGAACCTTTCAAACCAGACAGAAACGATAGATACAGATTATAGCATTTTATCGTTGCAGAGAAATTCACATTTAACATATACTAACAATGCAGCCTTGCAAGTTGGAAACTTTAAGATATTAGAAGTTGACAGAAATAACAATAATGTAACTATAAAGGCAGACAGTAATGGGCAGATACTATTCACGCCGAACAACCTAGCCAGCAACACAAGCAGCATTGATAGCAATGGTAACTTTTATATATCACAGGGCTTAACGGTTGGCTCAACGTTAAATACTGGCACGTCTAACGGCGTTATTCGAGCTGGGAACAATGAAAACTGCCTTTACTTTACGGGAACAGCGGAAAATACTTACTACGCAACGCCGAACACTGGGAATACTATCAGTTATCAATCCGCAGCAAATTGCTATCTGATTAACTGTTCAATCAATAACCCGTCGAGCTTAAATATGAATTTTTCAAACATGAACTTCAAAGCGACCGCAGGAAGTGTGCCTTATATGTGTAAGACGTTAACCTTTTGGTTACCTGTGGGGGCTACTGTTCCGGCGGTAACTTGGACGTTCCCGACGGGTAGCGCAGTCTACTACCCGAAAGGTGTTGCGCCGACATTGAAGGCTAACGCGAATAATATCATTAACGTTATAGCCGTAGTCGATGATACAGGCGGCTTTTCAATTCAGGTATGCGACACAGTAGTCCTGCCGTATAGCGGTTAAGAAAGGGGTTTGAAAATGAATAAAAAAACAGTGTATAGATACAAAGGGACTGACTACACCAGCATTAACGCGTTGCGGCGAGCTATGCCGAATGTATCGCTTCCAAGCTCCTTAACTAACGAACAATGCAACGCATTAGGCATTTTAAAGTTAGAATTAAACTACGGCACGGACGAAGCCCGAGCTATACGCATTAGCCAGCTATACCAAGAATATCAGTCCGAATTAATAGCCCCCACAAAATACGAAGTCAACGGTAAGACTTACTACATTGACAGGGACACAGACAACATTATTAAATTTAATTCGGCGTATGAAGTCGCAAAAATGAAAGGCGATAACCTTTTTAGGGCGAAAAATGAAGCGGGAGAATATGAGCTAGTAACGTTAACGGTAGGCGACTTTGAAAGCATTTTATTAAAATCCGCCTTGCTGCAACAATCCGCGTACAACCGCTTCAAGCAAGCACGGGACGCGGTAAACAAATATAAACGTGCAGATAAGATTTTTGCAGTTGAATTTTAAAAAAGTGTGCTATAATATTAACTAGGCTGGCGGAAAAAACTAAATTCATAATACTAAAAAGCAGGGCGTTTGCCCTGCTTTTTTATTTTGCGATTTTTTCAAAAAAAGACTTGACAACAGGACGAGGGGGGGCTATAATATAGACAAGAGGTAAGGAAAAATAAAAAAATAAAGGGGGCAATATAGACTGCGAATATCTTGATATGCGTTACCCGAAAGTTGAAGAAGCAGACGAGGAATAAAATGCAAGATAGTAACGCTGTTGTAAAAAAAGATATACTGCATTGTTATAAATGGCAAGATACAAGAAAAGTTAGATTTTGATAGCATGGAAATAGCAAAAGACTACATAAAACTTTTTAGTTTGAAATACCGCCAAGAAAACACGATTGCTATTCGTGAAATATACCGAATAACTACAGATATCATTATAAGAGAGGTTTACCAGAATGTGGATTAAAGATAAAGTAAATGACTGTTATAAAATGTCACATAGCCATTTAATCACGATAGAAAAAGTGAACCGACACTACATATTATATTTTCGAGATAGAATGATAAAATCTTTTCCGACCTTGACGGCGGCAAAGCAGTACGGGGATTTTTTTCAACTAGATTCACATACCCGGTACGCGATTTATTTAATTCATAATTTCGGAAATTGCACAGGCAACAATTTAGGCTACTACACTGGAACAATAGGACTTCAAGGCGATATATATGTACCGGGACACGTTCCAACAATCAACGAAGAAGTCAAGCTTTATAAAACGTTTGCAAGGGCGAAACAAGGCGCACAGGCGATATATAACAAGTGCGGCTATGTGCAAAAATTTGAAATTCATACAGTAGAAATTCGAGGGAACGGCAAAAAGGAAATAGTAGCAGTAAGGGGACTGCCATAAAGGAGTGAATAAACTTATGCGATTAATAGACGCTGATAAGGCGAAAGCTGAATTATTAAGAATAGCCGGAGATATACACGGTTGGGGTGAGTTTTTCGACGGAATTAGAAGCGGTTATCAAAGTGCTGCTGATAGGCTTGATACAATTCCTACAGTAGAAGAACGTGATAAAGGATACTGGATAGACATTAATTTAGATACGAGCATATGCAGCGTTTGCAGAAATCCACAAGAAGATGAAACAAAATACTGCCCGGAGTGCGGGGCTAAAATGGACGGTGATAATAATGGTAAGTAAATATATTCAATATTTTTTAAATGAAAACAATTTAGAATTAGGCGAAGAATTTATGCTCACAAATGAAAACGGCGATATTATACATCAAGACAAAACATTTTTCTTTAACGGTACTCCAACCTCGTCAAGAGATATTTTAATATCTAAAGATGAAGAAAAATTTTGCCCGAATATATTATTAGGCTTGTTAACTGGCTTTTATGGCATAAAAAATAAACCGTGGCAGCCCGAAATAGGCGACGTATATTTTTACGTCGCGGTTGACGAAGGAAAGAATAAAGGTGTTATCCATAGCGAAACATTGTTTAATAAAAATGACATAAAGTTTTTACTTTTAAAAAAAGCGGGAAAATATTATAAATCGTATTTTGAAGCAGAAAAACATTTAAAACAGGACTATGAGTATTTAACAGGAGAATAAACATGAAAAAATATGAAGTTAAGCTGATTGAAACATATGCTTTTTGCTTTGAAGTCGAAGCAAACAACAGAGTGGAAGCGGAAGAAAAAGCCAAAGAATATGTCGACAAGCATCAAGCTGATAAATTCTTTGAGTGTTCTACCAATAGGGTATTTAAAATTATTCCTAAAGTAGAAGGTAATGAAAAATGAACATAAAAGCTTATGTGTGGGACGACGAATATCACGGGGAAAGTCATGTAGTTTGGGCGGCGACCCCGGGAAAAGCTAAAGCGTTGCTTGCTGCCGAACACGATAGAGAATTTACAGAAATGCGGGTTTCTCGCGTTCCGTGGGCTGATAAATATGGAGATAGTAAAAGAATACCAGCAAAAGAACTTTTAAGTCATGGCTGGTGGCTGTATTGTTCAAACTGTGGGACACAGGTTTATGATGATGAAGCAACAGTTTTAACCGAAGAAACAGTGCTTTGCGCCGAGTGTGCGAAAGATTGGAGCGAGGAAAAATGAAGATAGAAGATTTAAAAGCAGGCAGAGTATATAGAGCTAAACGCCCTAGAGTTGTACACACATTGGGCGGCAGCTATATCAATGATAGGCAGATACTCTCTATATCGCCATTTGAGGACACTATTCAGTACGATAGCCCTAAAGTCGGTTTTGGGTCAAAATATCCAGTGATATCTGTTGAAAAATTTCTAAAATGGGCAGCTAAAGATATCACGGATGACTTACCGCCTGACGAATGGGAAGAATACAAGAGGTGTAAAAAAGGATATAAACAATGAAAAGTGATATAGTATTAAGAATAGAAAAGGCATTAAAAGAATATACCCCGTCAAAGATTGACGGGGTTAGAATTGCTACAGCACGCGGAATATTAACCGCATATGAAATTGCTGTTAAAAAAGGATTAAGTGAAGCTGGGAAGGTAGATTGTATAAAAGTTTGCGAAAGCTTTATGCTGCCGCCTATAACCTACGGTGTAACTAATCCGGAAGAGCATTATATTACTTGTGAAAAAAAAGAACTACAGGGGCGACGTTATAAAGACCTTTAAGGCTTTTGACTTACCTACTGAATTAATAACTATATGCTTCGAGATAAAAAGCACTGTAAGCGATTTCAAAAGTCCGAACGGGCATAACTTAGTGGGTGATGTTAATTACTACGTCATGCCGTCAGACACGTTCAAGCAGCTTGAAAAGCTGGGGCTACTCGACGAAGTGCCGCCACATATCGGCTTTATCACCGCACACGAAGGACGCTACAGTAAATTAAGGCTGATTACGAAAAAGGCAGCAACGAAGGTTACACCTGCTGTTGATAAATATATGCTGGCGTGGTCAGCAGTGAAAGGGCGGTATATTAATAGCAGTGTTAGCAACAAGAAGGTAAATTCAGCGGCGATAGTAGAGTGTAAGGGGTTTAAAGTTAGAGAACGTCAAATTTGAGTTATAAGCCGTTTAATTTATTAACACAAGCAAACATAAGCAACGCAATATAAAAAGCCCCTAGCGTCGATTGTACGACGTGCTAGGGGCTTTTTCTTAACCATTATTTACACAATCGGGACACTTGCACACACAACGCCATTCAGTGCCTACCTGCTTTTGCTTGGATATAGTCCAGCCTAAGGATCGGGCTTTGATTTTTGTCTGACCTTTTGTTGAAAAAGGAAACAGCTTCACTGCCCCGCATTTTTCGCACACTACACCTGAAACGATACCTTTTAAATTCACTTTTTATACCTGCCTTTCAATATTTTTTCTCGACATTGCAGACAAACTGTCTGCTGTACTTTACGATTGGATATAGCTGCTACAGCTTTGCTTATTCCGACACCGCACATGATACACATGTTACGTGTATCATCGTCTTTAGGTGGCGGCGTATTTGGGGGCTTAATAATTGGCGGTGCTTCTTCTGCCCGTTCCCGCTTAACTGGGATGATTTCGGAAAATGGCTTATCTTTGCCTTTTTCGACGCTGGCGGCAACTAATGCGCCGACCTGCTGCGCTGCTTCAATTCGTTTCTGTATCTCGTTGCGCTTGCCGTCCGGGTAGGCGAAACGATAGTTACCGTTCCCGTCTTTAATCACAAGAGCTTTAATGATACGCTTTTTTTCGTCGTATTCAATTTCTGAAACGAAAAAAGAAACATCATTGCTTAAGGCTACATTTTTCGTTCGATTGTTGATATACGTTTCATATTTTTTTAGTATGAGCTGAATTTTGGGGGAACTGTATAATTCCCGCCCTATACCCCAATTAGTAGCAGCACGTTTAAAGGCGTCGGAAGCGCGCCCCTTATTCGCCGAAACGTTGGATAATTCGCCTACATCTTCTTTAGTTATCCATTCTCCAGCTTCATTTTTTATGGATATTCCGCAGATGAAGTCGTTTCCTTCTGCCCTGTGCGTTCTTTGCCAGCTATCCGCCCCGACGTATCTATCTAAATAATACATATCAACACGAGCGTCTTTATAAAGCAGTAAATCTGCCTTGTAGTATTCAACACGTTCGCCTTGTGCATTCTCGGCATAGCACTTAATGATACGGTTAACGCGTATCTCTATATCTTCTGCGTTCAGTAATGGGAATTTAATCTGCATAGCTTTGCCCTTCTTTCTCATTAGTAATCCTTTAAGTTTGATTAAGCACATATTTAGTTATATTATTTATGTGTAGTGGCTTACTCCTTTTTTACGTCTGTGCGTCTTGTGCAGGCGTTTTTTTATTCGTCAAAATCCACTGTTAAAGCTAGATGTTTTTCAAAAAATAAGTCTTTCAAAATCTCGACTAATGTTTTAACATCCGCCTTTTCTTCTGAATAGCCAACTATGTTGCACAAATCAACATATTCAGTATTGAGCGAGCCGTATTTAACAACTTGCGTAACAAATTGATTTATGTTATCGCAATGATAGACTTGTGACGGCTTTACAGGCGTCAAGTAACCGTCTTTATTCGGCATTAAAGGATTTAATATGACCCTCATTTCAAAATCACCAGCAGCGCAAGAACTGCGCTTATAAAGTAAAGTAAATTCAGTAAGCAATGTCGCTGATTGCTGACCGTGATAAAAAGTAAATTTAATATCTGACTAAATGTGTCGAATACCGCTGTTGCGGCAACAACACCAGTCCCTAACGCCATTAACACAAACCTCATTTGTAGCCCCCCTTTATTCTCATTATAAAGCGAATACAAGAAGGTGTCAAGTGAATTTTGAAAAAAATAAAAAGAAAAAATCCCTAGAATGTATAGCTGCATTCTAGGGATAACCTACTAAGATTTTTTTAATAAATCATACAGAAAGGATACTTGTTTTAAGAAGAAAAAAATTGTTCTTGTGATGTTCTTGCTACTTAATCGACGTTAGAAACTACCGGGAGCGGCTTTTGATTCGTTTGAGAACAGGCATTGCCCCCCCTAACGCATTTTGTAATTACATTTAAATTATAAGCTCCATTGCTAAAAAGTCAAGCTAAAAATTTTTACAACTTTTATTTTTACTATATCTTGTGATTTTATAGGCTAATTCCCCTGTTTAAATACTATATATAGTTTATACACAGAGTTATCCACATTATCCACAACTAGACAAATTTATCAAATTCGATTAAAATAAAAAGCAGCAACTCTTTACAGAGCTGCTGCCTCATACGCAAACGTAAGAAATTTCGCAATGTCAATAAAAATGTATGCCGACACTAATTATCAACTTATAACCTAAAGCAGGGTAACCGCCTAAACTTATAGCCTAAAGCAGGGTAACCGCCTAAACTTATAGCCTATAGAGGTTATGGATACTTTTTCTTACGCCTATATAGAAATTATATCTAAATTTTAAAGTAATGTCAATACAAAAAAGTAAATGCTGACACTAGATTTTAACTAAATATAGAAAAAATTCCTTACCTCTATAGGAATGACACAGAATAACCCCACCTGTGTATAAAAAATGGTTGGTGCTGCAACGAGCCAAGTTTATAAAGTCGTTGCCCCTACTGATTTTCTAATTGCAAAAATCAGTAGCCGCTTTAGCTGTAGTGGGCTTTATGCGGGGAGGAAGTTGGCAGAGGTCAACCTACTCTGGTATGGTGTATATACCTTTAGACAGGCATAGTCTATAAAATATACGGCTGGCGGCAACGGGCGCAGAGTGCGCGGGGGTAAGTCATGGAGCGTGGGACGTTGGGGACGCTATGAAATGGCTAGCAATTCAACTATACAGCGACGGCGGGGACGCAATCGCAAAAACCTCTTTTCAGTAGACAGTAGTAATACTGTGTGCTGTTAGGGGTTTTTCTGCCTACCAGCTTCTAACAGGGACTATATTTTTTATTACCCTATTGACAAACAAAATAGAGGGGGGCTATAATATAAATAAAGATAGGAGTTGATAATTTGTTTGAGTGGAAAACAATAATTAAAGTTGCTGCCGCCGCTGTATTAGTGACTTTTGCGGTTAAATTAAGTGCCGGACTTGCCGAAGTGTTGATAGAATATCCTATATGGCGCGGCTGGTTAGGTGGACTGTAGAATGGCTAACATGATAAAGCAGTATGAAAAAGTTAGGGCTTTCAAGTGTTCTAGCAAAGAGTTTCCCGAGCTGGGAATAGTTATAGCCTTTGCCTACAACTACAGTGAGGCTAGGAATCTAGCTAAAGGAGTATTCAAAGAGGTTAACCCGGCAGTAAGGTATTTAGGCATTAGGGCAAGTATCGTATTAAAAGACGTACCCAAAGAATTGAATAATAAGGTATGCTTTAACGAGAATCACGAAGGGTATGAATTAGTTTCAGAATTTTTGTAAAAAGAAAGGGGTAAAACACTATGCTACAACCTATGGATTATTCAACGAAAGAGGAATTTATTAACGACCAATACGAAAAGTTATCAGAAACAGGGAAAACAAAATTCAGGATGAAAGTTGCAAAAAAAAACATTGATTTAGATAGAGCTTTATATCTATGGTCATTTTTCGGCTGGTTTGGTTTTCATCAACTTTATTTAAAAAATTATGGCGCGTTTTTCGTTCGCCTTTTTACAATGAGTTGCTTTTTAACTTTATGGTTTAAAGACCGCTTTACCATTAAAGATGACGTAAAAAAATATAATACAGAAGTCGAATTACAAGCGATTTTAGAATTGATTTAGGGGGATAATATGAACGCTCAAGAAGCAGCTAGGATATTAGCTAAAGAAAACGACAGTGTTGTCGTTGTGGGAATAAGAAGGGAAGCAACAGGCGATTTGATCAGCGACGAATGTTTTTTAAATTTAGACGAATTTCATGCAGCCGTAGTGTGCGCGAATTTAGTAGGATACATTTTAAAAATTCAAAAGAGGAAAAACTCTATAGACCACATATTGAAAGGCGTCAAGCAGTTAGTTGATGTGGGTATTCCGTTAGATGAAAAAACAGAAAGGGGCTTATAGCTATGGCAAAGAAAAACGGCAGCTTAAAATTAAAAATTGCAGCTTGTAAAAAATGCAAAAGTCAGCCAAGACTAAAATTGGGACGATCCTTTTACTTTAAATGTAACTGCGGACAGTTTATATCAGGCGCAGATGGTGACGGAATTCTTGAAACGACTAGAAAATGGAACGAAGCCCAACGCGAGGACAAAAATGTTTGAAAACCAAACCTTAAATAAAAATCGTGTGCTACCATCTGCTATGATATTAGACAGATTGAGCATAGAATGTATTGCTAAAGCTGCAACGAAAGAAAAAATCATAGAAAGCTGCTGCATTTCTAGCACTAAATTAGTTGAACAGTTAGTAAAAAGCGAGCCGCAATACAGTAAGATTGTAGAAAAAATGGCAGATGTATATATATCATTATCGCAGCTATTGATAGCTTTACCGATACGGGACGACGATTTAAACGCTGCCATAAAACGTAAAGTTTCGAGAAAGCTCAAACATAATCCGACATTAATTAAATTTTGAAAAAGCAGGGCTTTTGCCCTGCTTTTTTATTTTGCGATTTTTCAAAAAAATACTTGACAACAGGACAAAGGGGGGGCTATAATATAGACAAGAGGTAAGGAAAAATCAAAATAAAGGAGTGAATACATTGAAAATAGCGAGGAGGCAAATACACAGCGCAAAATACATTTGATAATTCAAGAGAGTTGTCACGTAATAGTCATGGTAATTGCGAGAATAATACCGGTAAACGCAGAATGCGAAGTGTTTGGAATATGGCTACAACTGCGAGCGGTGGTGTTACGCATTACGCTAAGTTCCCAAATGAATTAGCTGAGCGGTGTATATTATGTGGTACTGCTGAAGGTGACGTTGTACTTGATTCGTTTGTCGGCAGCGGTACAAGCTGCAGAGTTGCAAATAGATACGGCAGGCAGTATATAGGAGATTGATATGAAACTAATGAGCTTATTTGATGGCAGTGGAGGATTTCCTTTAGCAGCAAGCTTGTGCGGGATAGAGCCTGTTTATGCGGCAGAGGTTGAGCCATATCCGATAGCCGTTACTAATAATCGTTTTCCAAAAATGAAACATTTGGGAGACGTTAGCAAAGTTAAGGGTGGAGAGATAGAGCCGGTAGATATAATCACATTCGGCAGTCCTTGCCAAGATATGTCGACAGCCGGAAAGCGTGCAGGATTAAAACACGCCGATATAGGTGACGAAGAAACCACTCGTAGCGGATTGTTTTTAGAAGCGATCCGAATTATCAAAGAAATGAGGGAAGCTACTAATGGAGGATATCCAAGGTACGCTGTTTGGGAGAATGTGCCCGGAGCATTCATCAGCAACAAAGGAGAAGACTTTAGAACCGTGCTTAACGAATTCATCAAAATCGTTGAAAAGGACGCCGTTATGCCTGACGTTCCGAAAGCAGGCTGGCCTTACGCAGACTGTTACAGCGGCAACGGATGGAGCCTTGCGTACAGAGTTTTTGATGCACAATACTGGGGAGTACCCCAGCGCCGCCGTAGAATCTACCTTGTCGCAGATTTTAGAGGCGAATGTGCCGGAAAAATATTATTTGAGCGCGAGGGCGTGCGAGGGTATTTTGAGACGGGCAAAACGCCGTGGCAAGGAATTGCCGTTGATGCTCAAAACTGCGCTGGAGCAGATGATAGAGCGGGAGAAGTCCCTTACACCTTAAAAATCCGTAGCGGCTGTGAAGGCGGCGGTAAGGGCGCACTGGTTCAAAAGGACAAAAGCGCCACACTGGCGACAAACAACGATCAATACCTGTTCCAGCCGATTATCGTTGACAGTATCGGAGGCAAAGCTGAAACCGCATGGCACGGCGATACCGCACCTTGTCTGAAAGCAACGCGTTATAAAAACCCGCCATGTATAACTGTATCCGCTGGTTTTTGTCCAGAAGTAAGCGCAAAAACAAGAGGTGTAGGCTATGCAGAAGAACAAAGCCCTACACTGAGAGCAGGTGCTGTCCCAGCCGTAGTATACGATACAAGGGACAACGGTGATGGTCAAACCGTAAGCACTATTACAGGAGAACATAACAATCGTGTTACAGATTACACGTGTTTGGTCGTAGAACCTGCAGTACGTTGTTATGACAGCGGTACAGGCGGCAATAATGTACCAGGTGTTGTTTACTGTCTGCAAGGTAACGGCATAGATCGAGCAGATACGGCAGGCTGTAACGGGAAAGGCTGGAGAGAAAATGAGTGCTATACGTTAAACACTATCGACAGACCAGCTGTTGAGTATTGCATAGGTAACAGTCAACTTAATCAGAATAAATTTTCTGAAAAAGCTGGTACATTAAATTGTATGCATAACCAACAAGGCGCTATAGAGGTAATTGCTATTGATAGAGCCGCTTTCAATCAAGGGAAAATGCTAAGTTCGGTTTTGAGGTTTCTAAAGAAAGTACGCCGTTTGACCCCTATTGAGTGTGCAAGACTTCAAGGCTTTCCTGATTTGTGGGGATATCTGGACAAAAAAGAAAGTTTCACTGATGAAGAATATAAATTTTGGCTTGAAGTACGTAATACCTATGCAAGAATCAATAACAAAGCCGTTAAAGACTACACAAAAGCACAAATGCTCTCATGGTATAACAAACTGCACAGCGACAGTGCAGAGTACAAGATGTGGGGCAATGGAATAGCTCTACCTAATGCACTATACGTTATGCAGGGGATAGCGGAAGTGGTGGGAGTACATCACTCAAAGTAAAATAAAAGCGTTGGTAGCTCAGGTAGAAAAGGTGAAAAAATGGTAGTAAAAAAGCAATCCGCAAAGACAGCACAGCTATACGCCTATTCTTTTGACAGGGAAACATGGCAGGGTGATTTTAACAGCCGTGAGGAAGCAATGCAGGCGGCTATGAACGACGAACACAACAAAGGATGTCTAGTAGTATATACAGGGATTGCAAAGCTGTACACGCCAGCTTTAAAATCAGAAACAGTATTGGATATTCTAAAAATTGAAGCTGACGAGATAGCAGGAATTGCTGCTGCTGATTGGCTAAAACTAGAAGATATATCAGAAGAAGCCTGTTCCGAACTAGAAAAAACATTAACAGCAGCCGTTATGAAGTGGCTTGAAAAACATAGCTTAAAGCCCGATTTTTATGAAAGCATAAGCAGCGTACAGGCGCACGGCATAGACGATTACTTTAAAAAGAAATAAGGGAACACCCCTTGTTTTTACTGTGATATAATATAGTAAAAACAAGGGGTGTATTTTATGTGGACAAATTTATATGAAAAACTTAAATATATAATTAACAGGTTTGCGAATATTGATGTATGGGCATATGCTGTAGCTGTATGGACGTTTGGATATAAGACATTCGGTGAAGGTTTTTGGGGCGTCGTGATATTAGCTTTTGGATTAGTGATTTATGATACATTTTTAAAAATCGTATATATCAGCAAAAAATATATACATGAAAATTTGACGCCGGATATACCTATTGAATTTATCTCACTCCGTAAAGCCATATATTACTGTTTTAAAGCTGAAACATGGAATAAGACTTATTTAAATAGTACTGCACTTTCAAGGGTTATAGAAAAGCTGTTGGTTTACAACGCAAGTTTAGTTATTGCGTTTTATGCAGGGCAAGTAGTACCAAATATTAAATTATTTTCAACAAACTTAATTTTGAATGACTTTTTGCCCGGCGTTATAACAGTTTGCATTTTAGTTGTGGAACTATCCAGTATAAATGAGAATCTGATAGAGTTAGGATATAGCAGTATTGCGAACGCCGTAAAAAGGGTTATTGACTATGTTGTTAATAAATTTTTGCTTACCACGAAATAACGTGCTAAAATGGTAAAAAGGAGTGATAAACATGGTGAAAGAAATCCAATTTCAACGCAGCAAACAACGTATTTTTGCTATGGACGAAAATTATAACGTCATTGGTGATTGGGAATGTCGTGACGATTTCGTTCAGGGCTACAACGAAGCAGGCGACCCTCGTGGAAGCTTACCGGACGGCGTTTATACAAACGTAAGCGCAGAAGTTACTAACGGCGCATATGGCGCCGATCAGCTTACAATGTTTGTGGATTCTCCGCTGATAGGAGCAAATGTAGAAGAATTAGGAGTCCGTTTCCCGGATATGTCTGAGATCTATGATAAAAAACTGCAGGAGATTTTGAGACAGACGGCAAAAGAAATCGGTTTAGACTTAAAAGAGGGGATTTACTGCCAGTTCAAAGGCCCGAACTATGAATCGCCGGCAGAAGTGCATGCGGCAAAAATACTAGGAGCATCGGCAGTCGGCATGAGCACCGGATGCGAAGCGATCGCGGCAAATCATATGGGAATGCAGATCTGCGGAATTTCCTGTGTCACTAATATGGCGGCAGGAATGTCGGAAAATCCGTTATCCCATCAGGAAGTGCAGGAGAACGCGGCAAAAGCGGCACCATATATCCGTCGTCTGTTACATGAGTCTGTGTTAAAAATGCATAAGGAGCTGAATAAATAGATGAATATCAGGTTTTACAATGCGAGAATACTGACAGAAACCATGGATATCACAGAGGGAGAACTCTGGGTACGCGGAAATACGATCTGCTATATCGGAGATGGAGCGGATGTTTCCTCGGTCTGTAAAGAGCCGGGGGATGTGATCTTATGGGACCGTGAGATCGATGTGAAGAGAAATCTGCTGATGCCGGGATTTAAAAATGCGCATACACACTCCGCAATGACATTTTTACGCTCTATGGCAGACGACCTTCCATTGCAGGAATGGCTGAATGAGCAGGTATTTCCAAATGAAGCAAAACTAAAAGGCGAGGAAGCATATCTGTTTGCAAAAATAGCCATTATGGAATACTTAACAAGCGGAATTACTTCTGCGTTTGATATGTACATTTATCCGAAAGAAGTGATACAGGCATGTGTGGATTGCGGTTTTCGGATCGTACAGGTCAGTGGACTGAATAATTTTACAAGTTCTTTAGAAGAATTAGAAGAGCAGTATGTAACCTATAATGATTATCATGAACTTTGCAGTTATAAATTAGGTTTTCATGCAGAGTATACAACGGATAAAAAGCTGTTAGAGGGCTTGGCAGGATTAAGTGAAAAGTATCATGCACCGGTATACACCCATAATTCCGAGACAAAAAGAGAGGTAGAGGAGTGCAGGCAGCGTTATGGCAAATCTCCGACACAGTTATTTGAAGAAATGGGACTCTATCGTTACGGCGGTGGCGGATAT